>Ga0316206_1000361_pt1 | contig 68268 bp, 62 predicted proteins | sample 6monthpyrite_MG_FD_204942 | JGI IMG/M metagenome (GOLD analysis project Ga0316206, IMG submission 204942) | Microbial mat bacterial communities from mineral coupon in-situ incubated in ocean water Damariscotta River, Maine, United States -... | ecosystem: Environmental > Aquatic > Marine >...
GTGGTTGTAAAGGGTGTTAACACGTAGCTATGCATAGTAAAACACATAACAAGTCAACCAAATTCGCACTTACGCGCCGGACCGCCAACCCGCTACGCGGTTTGACGGCCGTTTGTTTCAAACGTTATGTGTTATAAGAATCACGGATTTCGACCCAAAGCAGTCTGCTGAGAATTAAAAACTATAATTACTTAATAGGGAACGATACCATGAATAAGATTTCAATTGTATTTCTGATTTTAGTTTTAACTGGATGTAGTAATGGCTACATATTAGTACGGGATGACCCTGCCTCAAACTATAAAACCACAATTAATATTAGTGGAACGCTTATGGCAAAAAATCGCAAAATTTTAAATTCTGATGGTTCAGAAATAGTAACAACAAAAAGCACCGGTAAAAACATTCAGTTACGACTTGTAGAATTACGAACAGAAAATGGAGTATTAGTATATCGATATAGATATAAGCGAAGAGCCATTATGCATAGTGGCTACATAAGTAATATTCACGAAAAAAGTAGTGGTGCTTGGTTCATGAAGGTTGATGCTGGGAAGTATAAGTCAATATATGCGTGTTCGTCTAAAACTGCACCATACTGGCAAAACAGGGGAAACTGCAAAATTGATGCGGAATGTGAACGTAACGATGTCGTCAGCAAAAAAGGATCCGATATAAGACGCATCACTATAAACCTCAAAAACAGTGAAACTTACTCTCCTCCATATTGCAAATAACAGTAATTTTTTAAAGCATCAAGCTTCAAAGTTTGTTTATAATAATATTTGATTCTGTGTAACCGTATTTATTGCAGCGTTTATCTTATGAAAATAGCACTACTTATTTTTCCAGGAATATTAGGTCTATTTATCATCGACCCAAGTAAGCATGAACCATATATACAAAAATTAGTTCTTGTATATGGTTTTATATATGCTGTTATTTTGTTGTCCCCCATTTATATTCCCTTTTATATATATTTTATTGGCCCATTATGGCACCTATATATTGCGATTAAATCCATGAGGAAATTTGAACTAAGCTTTGGTACATCAAATAATTCAGCAGTGAAGCAAGGTTCCGCCAGTGATAACGCGGAGGAACATAAACTACAATGTATTCAATGCAATAATATTATGCATTTCAATTCCAGTGACATAGAAAAAACTAACGAAATTGTTCCTCAGTTTTATTATCAATGTGAGCATTGTAGTAATAAGGACCAATCAATATATGCTAGATGTTCGCTTCTGGTAGTAAACGGACATAGATAAATTGAATGAAAAATAATACATAACAAGGCGGCCCAATGTGACACCATACAGCAGCAGAGCTGCTGTATGGGCGCACTAGGCCTTAAACGTTAGGCTAATTATCATCAAAATAAAATAGGAGTACCATGTTAAAAAGACACAGAATGCAATTTCCAAAACCTGAATCATCCAGCCTTAATCAGGATGAAGCCTATTTCTACCTACAAGGATCAGGTGGTCAGCGAAAAATCAGATTCCACGATTACGATGAAATTTACCAGGTACAAGGTTTGTACGAGCAAGTATTTTATGATCGCTTGAAGTGCACATCTCCTAGCAAAGTAACAGCCATTCTTGAGTCATCCGTAAGGCAATCTCAAGATAATTTTACAGAATTACGAGTATTAGACCTGGGTGCAGGTAACGGCATGATGGGCGAGGAGTTAAAAAAGCATGGTGTATCTCGCTTAATCGGTGTGGATATTATTCCGGAAGCGTATGAAGCCACCATTCGTGATAGACCTGGTTTGTATGATGCCTATTATGTCGAAGATTTCACCCAATTAGATGAAGATAAGAAAGAAGATATTGCATCATGGCAATGTGATTGTATGGTTACGGTTGCAGCCTTAGGCTTTGGAGATATCCCAACAAAGGCATTTATCGAGGCCTTCAATATTATCAAGGCAGAAGGGTGGATAGCATTTAATATAAAAGAATCCTTCTTTGATAATACTGATGAATCAGGGTTCTCAAAAATGATTCGGGAATTAATTTTCTCGAAATATCTTGATGTTTATCATATTGAGCGTTACCGACATAGATTCTCTATTGAAGGTGAACCTCTTTATTACTTTGCCATTGCTGGCAGGAAAAATGCAGATGTCCCATCAGAGTTCTTAGAATCAAAAGGGATTATGGCCTAACAATGCGCTTCAGCCGATGTCAGGCCGCGTTGCGGCCTTCCTCGGCTGAGCTTGGTCATTATGCGTAAATATAAAAACATATTAGTAAGACTATTGTTAATAGTGTTGTTAATAGCACCAGTTGGTACGTGGGTTTTTTACAAGCCTATACGAATATTGGTGCCAGAATTGAATGGTATAACGTGCATCAATGATCACATATGTGTAGAAGATATAAGTAAGGAAGAGGAAGCAAAATCACTATATATAAAGTCTCATAATTTCATAAATATTTTCGTTGGAAAAATAAAAAATAACCCTAAAACAATATTTTGTTCTTCTGAATCATGCTTCGAATCATTTGGATTTCAATTGCCAGCTAAAGCCAAAACAATTGGTAGTTTTGGTATCGTGGTCAGCCCGAAAGGCTGGACTGAGATATTATTGCGTCATGAAATGATTCACCATTTGCAAGTAGAAAAATTAGGAGTAATAGCACAATGGCGCGCACCAAAGTGGCTGAAAGAAGGCATGGCATATTCTCTTAGTAAAGATACCCGCAAATTAAAGGAGCCTTGGTCTGGATATCGTGCGAAATTTGAAAGTTGGTATCAAGGAATTGATAAGCTGGCGTTATGGGATGAAGCAAAAAAGATATAATCGCATAACAAATCGTCGATGGATGCTAAACTGTTTCGCGAATTTTAGCGTCGCTTAACACAATCATTATATTTGGAGTCACTTTGCTTTATGAAACTTGATAGTAGACTGCAAGAGGATTGTTATCTGCTCGGTTTATTGAGTGATACAAGATTACTGTTGTCACGTAATGCATACTTCCCCTGGTTTATTCTGGTCCCAGACACGGAAGAAACTGAGTTTTATAAGCTTAATCAGGATCACCAGCTTCTTCTGCTAGAGCAAATAAACCAGCTATCAATTTTTGTTGAGACACACTTTTCGGTCTTCAAGCTTAATATCGCCACGATTGGTAACGTGGTTTCACAAATGCATATTCATATTGTTGGTCGACAGCAAAACGATGTGTGTTGGCCGGGTGTGGTTTGGGGTTGCGATCAATATAAGGACTATGCTGAAGGTGAGGTAGAGGGTATTCGAGATCAACTAGAGATAGATTGCGCCGGTAACTTAATCAGTAACTTTACTGCCACGAGGTAAAGATAATCATGAAAGGAATCACTTTATATGCTTTCCCCGGACGTAGTCGTGCCGAACGCGTGTCCTGGACGCTTGATGAGCTGAATATGGATTACAATCTTATCAGGCTGGATTTGTCCAAGGGCGAACATCAATCCCCGGATTTTTTGAAGCTTAACCCTAGTGGTAAGGTGCCGGTGCTGGTGCATGATGGCGAAGCATATACTGAGTCGCTGGCGATCATGGAGTACCTTAATAGCATTAGCGAGACCAAACACTTAATACCCACGTCTGCAAAAGAGAATTATATATTCAGGAACAGATTGAGTTATGGCTTAACTGAAATTGAATCTTATTTGTGGACATTTGATCAGGCGACACGCCTGAAAACATTGTATAGCTGGCCGGAGGGTACGGCGGATGATTGCATGATCCAGATTAGGCAAAATAGTGCGTGTATTGATACATGGTTGGCCGAGCACAAATACATTAGTGGTGAAGAGTTTTCACTAGCAGATATCTATTACTATCAGATTATAACCTGGGCGCAACAATATGGGATAAAGTTTGCGGAGCATACAGTGAAGTATTTAACGTTGTTGGAGTCACGTCAGGCCTTTCCGGAAGCACTCAAAAATCAGTAAAAATGTAAACTAGAATTAATAAACCAATATAAATAAAATCAGCGACGCCAAAATGCTGGTGTTAATAACACCAGTAAGGTAAAGATCTCAAGACGACCAAGTAACATTGCAAAGGTGAGTATCCATTTTGCAAAGTCATTGATGTGTGCATAGTTGGCGGCGACCTGATTGAGTCCTGGCCCGAGGTTGTTGATCGCGGCGGCGGTGGCCGAAAAGGCGGAGACCTGATCCAGGCCACTTAACATCAGTAGTAATAGAATAATGCTGAAGACAGCAACATAGGCAGAGAAAAATCCCCAAACAGAATTGATCACTTGATCAGATAAGGGCTTGCCACCGACCTTGGTGGTGAAAACCCCGTTGGGGTGGATGACACGCATAATCTCCCGTGCCCCCTGTTTAATCAGTAACAGGAAGCGAATGACCTTCATGCCACCTCCCGTTGAACCGGCACAGGCACCGACAAAACTTGTAAATAAAAGCAATACAGGCAAAAAGCCAGGCCAGGTGCTGTATTGGTGGGTGGTAAATCCTGTTGTGGTGCCGATGGAAACAGCCTGAAAGGTACCATGTAATAAGGCTTGGCCTGCATCATCAAAGGTACCCATAAGGTAGAGATAGCCGGATGAAATAATGGCAACACCTACAAGCAACGAGAGGTAAAGCTGAAACTCACTGTCCGCCAGGTAATGAATAACACTGCGTTCACGCCAGGCAACAAAGTGCAGGGCAAAGTTTACGCCGGCGAGCAGCATAAACACAATTGCGACAATTTCGATGGCGGGTATGTCTATGAAGTAACCCATGGAGGCATCGTGCGGCGAAAAACCACCAATCGCGACGGTGGCAAAACTATGTGAGATGGCATCGAACACATCCATACCTGCCACCCAATAGGCGACACCGCAGGCAACCGTCAAGGTTAGATAAATATACCAAAGCGCCTTGGCCGTCTCGGTAATGCGGGGTGTGAGCTTACTATCTTTGATCGGGCCGGGTGTTTCTGCACGATACAACTGCATACCACCAATGCCTAGCATGGGCATAATGGCGACGGCTAAAACAATGATACCCATACCACCTAACCATTGTAATTGTTGCCGGTAGTACAAAATAGATTTTGGCAAATCGTCCAGCCCGGAGATAACGGTTGCACCCGTTGTAGTAAGTCCCGAGATAGATTCAAAAATGGCATCGGTGGTCGAAATGACAATTTGCTGAGAGAGAATAAAGGGGATGGCGCCGAAGATACCAAGCACCGTCCAGAATAAAACCACCACCAGAAAGCCATCGCGTAAACGCAGTTCTTTTTTGTAATTTTTAACCGGCAGCCACAGCACGATGCCAGTGATTAACGTGATCGCAAAGGCATAAAAAAAAGGTTCAAATGCGCCATCAACATAAATGATGGAAACAATCATGGGGGGAATTTGTGTAGAGCTGAATATAACGAGCAATAATCCCAGGATGCGCTGTATGGTAAAAAATTGCATAGTTATGGTTGCATCATAATAGTTGCGTGGTTGGCCCGTTATATAAAGGCAAATCCGACCTGGAAGAGTTTTTCTACTTCCATAATGTATTTTTTATTCACTACAAACAGGATCACATGATCTTCCGACTCTATCCGTGTATCGTGATGGGCAATGACAACCTCACCGTTACGAACGATGGCACCAATCGTGGTGCCAGGTGGTAATTTCAGTTCTTCGATGCTGCGTCCGACGACCTTGGAAGAGTTTTCATCACCATGGGCAATGGCCTCAATTGCTTCGGCGGCACCGCGTCTTAGTGAATGCACTTTGGCTACATCACCACGTCGGATGTGGGTGAGCAAGGCACCGATAGTGACTTGCTGAGGTGAAATGGCGATATCAATATCGCCGCTTTGCACCAGGTCAACATAGGCGGCGCGGTTGATCAAGGTCATTACTTTGCGTGCACCAAGTCGTTTGGCCAGCATCGATGACAGGATGTTAGCCTCATCATCATTGGTTAAGGCGCAATAGACATCGGTACTCTCAATATTTTCTTCCAGCAGAAGATCCTGATCAGCGACGTCACCTTTTAATACGATTGTCTTTTCGAGTTCGGAGGACAGCTGTTTAGTTCGAGCAGCATTATGATCGATCAGTTTTACCTGGTAGTCATTTTCCAGAATTTTTGCCACGCGGCGACCGATGTTGCCACCACCGGCGACTATTATGCGTTTATAGGGTTTATCTAAGCGACGTAACTCACTCATCACTGCACGAATGTCTTTTTTGGCGGCAATGAAAAACACCTCGTCGTCAGCCTCGATGACTGTATGCCCTTCGGGAATAATCGCTCGATTGCGTCGGTAGATGGCGGCAACACGGGTATCGACCTTAGGCATGTGTTCGCGTAAGCGGTGTAGTTCGTTGCCAACCAACGGGCCGCCGTAATAGGCACGTACACCGACTAATTGTACCTGGCCATCAGCAAAGTCGAGAACCTGCAGGGCACCGGGATGTTCAATCAGGCGTTTGATATTGTCGGTGATCAATTGCTCCGGGCTGATCAACACATCAACCGGTAAGGCTTCCTGGGTGAAGAGTTTCTTTTCTCTCAGGTATTCGAGTGCACGTACGCGAGCGATCTTGGTGGGCGTGTGAAAGATCGTGTAGGCGACCTGACAGGCGATCATATTGGTTTCGTCTGCATCCGTGACCGCGATTAACATATCGGCATCTTCAGCACCTGCACGCCGTAATACATCCGGATAGGAGGCATTACCCAGGACGGTGCGGATGTCGAGATGGTCTTGCAGGGCACGTAGCAGCTCAGAATTCTGATCGACCAACGTAATATCGTTGGCCTCCGAAGTAAGGTGTTCGGCTAATGAGCTGCCGACTGTACCGGCACCGAGAATGATGATCTTCATGTGTGGATTTTTATTATCGTGTATTGCTCAGATTATAGCGTAACTGGCTATTTATGTGAGCGTAATTACTATAAATATCGATGTTGAGGCAAAAGTTGGTAGTGGCTTCTTTCACGATTATTTATCACCCGCCTGTTTTGGATCTATTTCAAGCGAACGTAATTTCCTATAGAGATGCGTTCTTTCGAGCCCGACAATCTTTGCCACTTTACCCACACTGCCGCCATGCTGTTGTAATTGATACTCCAGATAGGCTTTTTCAAATTGCTCTCGCGCCTCACGCAGGGGACGATCGTAACCGAGTGGTAATCCGGGCACAGATTGCTGGTGAGTGCCAAGTGTTTGCTCGATTTCTTCGAGGTTGATTTCAGTGCCAGCACCGATAATCAACAGACGTTGCACAAGATTGCTCAATTCGCGGATGTTGCCAGGCCAATGGTAGTTGCGTAATCGGTTTTGTGCGGCCAGGGCAAATTGGCGATAAGGTAATTTTTCCTGATCGACGTACAGGTTAACGTAATAATTGAGTAGCTCGGGGACATCTTCGCGGTGTTCACGGAGTGCAGGCACACGCAAAGGCACAACATTGAGTTGATAGTAAAGATCTTTTCTAAACTTGCCCTGTTCGATTAGTTGCTCGAGATCATAATGGCTCGCTGCAATGACGCGTACAAAAATCTGCACGGGTTTGTCACTGCCTGCACGTAAAAATGTCTTGGTTTCGAGCGCCGAATTCAGTTTAGCCTGGGTGGTGAGGTCCATATCGCCGACATCACTAAGAAACAGGGTGCCACCATTTGCCTGTTCGAGCAGACCATAATGTATTTTGCCATTTTTTTCGTAGCCAAATAATTCCCTTGCCGCATTCTCCGGGCTCATCGAGGCGACACTGATTTCAATAAAGGGTCGATCCTTCTGTGGGCTGCTGGTATGCAGATAGTGAGCAATCACATTCATACCGCTACCGGATTCTCCGGTCATCAGGATCCAGGTTTCATGTTGTGCGATGCGTTTTACCTGTTCACGAAGACGTTGCATGACGGCACTGCGGCCGATGGGTTCGTGAGGGATGTGTGAATGTCGTTTTAGGCCCTGATTTTCACGCTGTAGTTTTTCCTGCTCGAGGGCGTGTTCGATGGTGAGCAATAATTTAACCAGTGACAGGGGTTTTTCGATAAAGTCATAAGCACCGAGGCGGGTGGCTTCAACGGCCGTTTCAACGGTGCCGTGCCCGGACATCATGATCACCGGCATCGGCAAGCCGCCACCTTCGTCGGACCATTCTTTTAGTAGCGTAATACCGTCAACATCGGGCATCCAGATATCGAGCAAAACCAGGTCAGGACGTCTTTCCCGGTGGGAAGCGCGTGCTGCTTCACCATTTTCGGCGATACTGACTTCGTAACCTTCGTCTTCGAGAATTTCCTGTAGCAGATTGCGAATATCGGGCTCGTCATCAACCACCAGAATATAGGGGTTAGGCCGTGGCCCCCGGTTGTCCTGGCGTTCATTTAAGCTTTGTTCCTGTTCATGCGGCAGCATCAGAATTTCCCGCCTTGTCTTGTAAGTCGATACCCAGGCTTTGTCGCTGATCTTTATTGACAGGTAAGCGTATCACAACAGACGCACCCCCTATCTCATTATTCTCTGCCCATATCATACCACCATGTTCCTCAATAATTTTTTTAACAATGGCCAGACCCAGACCGCTACCTTTGGGTTTGTTGGTGATATAAGGTTCAAATAACTCGCCCATGAGCTCGTCTGGAATGCCTGAACCATTATCATTGACTCTGAGTTCAACAAATTTACAGGCCTCTTTTTCCATGCATTGAGTACTGATCTCAAGTTCAGGTTTGTCTTGATCGTGCATGGCTTCAAGTGCATTTTTGATCAGGTTGTGTAATAACTGGCGTAAACGCCCGTCGTCGGCATCGATTTTTGGCGCATCCTGATCAAGCTTGAGTTTGATCGTGCAACCAAAATCGTTATTTCGATACAGGTCAGATACTTCCCTGATGACTGCATTCAGGTTAGTCGGTTGCAATTCGATGTTGGGCATCCGCGCATAGTCGGAAAATGCCTTGACCATTTCTTTTAGTGTCTCGACCTGTTGCACGATGGTATGGGTTGAACGATCTAATAGCTCAGCATCTTTAGCCGGCATGGTGTGTAGATATTTGTGCCGCAGGCGTTCTGCTGATAATTGAATCGGTGTCAGCGGGTTTTTGATTTCGTGTGCCAACCGCCGCGCAACTTCACCCCAGGCGGCATTGCGTTGTGCCTGAACGAGGTTAGTGATGTCATCAAATACGATGATATAACCGCCGTTGCTTTCTATTTGATCGGTAGCGGGCAGTGAGCTGCCCCGGCAAAGTAAAACCTGGCGACCGGTTGCGTTAAAAAAGGTCATTTCCTCTTGCCATTCCCGGTCCTGGCGATCTAAATGGGAAAGGATCATATCGATGAACAACAGGGTTTGGGGTTGTTCGTGGGAGAGTTTGTTTAGTGAAAATCCTTCGTAGGGTTCCAGCTTGAGTCCAAGTATCTGGCTGGCTGCTGCATTGCAGGTATGCACACGTCGATCATGGTCAAGGGTGATGACGCCCGAGGACAAGTTGGTGAGCACAACTTCCAGGTAAGCATGTTGCTCGGCAAGTTGTTGTTGGCTGCGATTGGCTTCGTCGGTCACCATCGCAATCTTCTGTGTCATCAAGTTAAATGATTTTACCAGAAATCCAAGTTCATCTTTTCCGGAGGTAGGCAGTTTGGTCTGATAGTCACCTTCTGCAACGGCCTGGGTGCCATCTGCCAGATCACTGATGGGTTGAACCAGACGTTTGGCAAAATAAAAGGCGACCCAGATCGCCATCAATATCGAAAGTAATAACACCAGCGACAATGTAAAGACGAAAGATATTTTAAGTGACTCACGAAAATAGACCCGTTCACGGTAAACGGTATAAGAGGCCTGCACACTATTGGCCAGGGTGTTAATCCGCTCAGCGACGTTGAACGTGCTCTGCATAATACGAGGTTCACCAACGGGATCGGCACTGGGTATCAGAATGGCCACCCGAATCGCATAGCGGCTACCATCCTGAAGGGGCTCAATATCAACATAGTCGTTGCCCTGGTTCAGGTAAGCCTGAATGGATTCACCCAAACGGCTGGGTAGTAGCTTTGAGGACTCATCACTACTCGAGGCAATAATAATACCCTGTGAATTTAGCAATATGAGCTCCGTTGCTCCCAGATTAATTCGTATGTCATTAATCGATAGTGCGGTGAGTTCATCAGGAATTGCATTGAACTCCGTAGATATTTGTTTTGTCTGACGGAGTAATTCGCGTTTGCGAATATTTAATGATGCCTTACTGAGTTCCAGTGCATCATCCAGTGCACTTTCCACCCGTACAGAGAACCAGCTATCAATGCCCTGTTTCAAAAAGTCTAAAGAAAAATAGTAAACAACACTGACGGGCAGAAATGACATGATCGCAAACAACAAGACCAGTCGTGCGGTTAATCTGGAGCCGCTCTGATTATGTTTGAGTGAACTGAGTAATGCGTATAGATTTTTTATGATCAGACCAACCAGTAAGATGATGGCCAGCACATTAATAATTAGTAAGGTCGTGAAAAGTGTGTCGAGGTTTGTTGAGCCATGGAGTGCATCACTTAACATACCGAGTGATGCAAGGATCAAAATGATCAGCGCAATGATCGGTTTGGCACCGGAGAATAAGCGTTTTAGGGTTGTAAAGGCCATTCGTACCAGTCACTCTCAAGTCGCCACTGCGATGAAATGTAGGCTACCGGCCGCATAGGTGCAGGCAGGGCTTCAAGGTCCAGATAAGTGCGCAAGCGTATAAGGTAACGCGTACCCTCTCTCGTCAAGTTTGCATCCAATATAGGTAAGGCCTCGAGCTGACCCAGTGCTGATACGGCCGCGTGCAGTGAATCATAATTTTCTTGTGCACCACTATTTAGATTGTTGATGATGTATTTTTCAGTCAGTGCGTGATAGAGCAGCAGGTAACCTTGTTGTAGTTCAGCGATTTCCTTATTCAGCCACCAGTTTCGTTCTTGTTCAACTTCAATCTGGATAAGTACAATCAACGGTACACCGTTTTCCAGTGCCTCGATGGCGGCGTCAGAAAACTTATATTCGACCTGGGCGCTGAGAGTGTAGACCCTGTCCACCAGGCTGGTTTCTACGGAACGAATGGTGAAGGCCTCGGCCATGACTGAGGTTGAGACACAGGTGAACACTGCCACCATGCAGAGTCTTTGCAAGAACTTTTGGGCTTTGGAATTAGCCTTCTTTATATATGAGTGCGTAATAAAAGCCATCCATGTCGTCCTCACCGGGGAGGATCTGACGTCCGTGTTGGCGCTCATGGCCCCACTCTGCACTGATGATATGCTCTCTGGCATTCTTGTTATTTTGTATAAATTGTTGAATTTGCTGATCATTTTCCTCTGCCAAGATTGAGCAGGTGGAATATAACAGCATACCGCCGGTTTTCAGTAAGGGCCAGAGCATTGATAACATTTGTGCCTGAGTTTGGACCAGATTTTCAATATCTTCCGGACGGCGCAGCAGCTTAATATCCGGGTGCCTGCGGATTACGCCGGTGGCGCTGCAGGGGGCATCTAATAAAATCTGATCAAAGGGTTTCTGGTCCCACCAGCCGTCTGGATCCTGTGCATCGCCCTGTTTGACCTGTGCCTTAAGGCCTAATCGTTGCAGAGTTTCGCTGACTTTCAATAATCGTGACTCAGAAATGTCAATCGCAGTGACGTTAAGTTCTGCACACGTCTCGAGTAAGTGCGCTGTTTTGCCACCAGGGGCGGCACAGGCATCAAGAATTCGTTCTCCTGCCTGGGGCATGAGCAATGTTGCCGCCAGTTGAGCGGCTTGATCCTGCACGCTGACCATGCCATCCGCGAAGCCAGGTAATTCACTTACCTCAACGGCCGCGTCACATTGCAAACCAGCAGGTGAATGTTGGCAGACAGTGGCTGCGATTCCTTTATTTTCCAGTAATATCAGATAATCCTCGCGTGTTGTTTTTTGTAGATTTACTCGCAAGGTAAATGGCCCGGCAAGGTTGTTGGCTTCAATGATAGTGTTGTATTCAGAGGGCCAATGTTGTTTTAATCGTTTTAATAACCACTTCGGGTGGGCCGCACGCGCGCCTTCGTTGTCTTCTACAAGTTGTTGCAGAGTTTCCTGTTCACGTAAGGCGCTTCGCAGTACGGCGTTAATCAAACCTTTAGCCCAGGTCTTTTTTAATTCTAGTCCAGCCTTCACCATCTCCGATACACAGGCATGAGATGGGGTTTGCATGTAGTAGATTTCAAAAATGCCGGCGAGCAACAGACATTCGATAATTTTTTCTTTATTGCGGACCGGTTTATCTAACAACTTGCTAAGGAAAAAAAGCAGGCGCGGATAAAAACGCATGACCCCAAAACACATCGCTTTAATAAAGGCATGCGATGATTCTTCAGCGTGCTTCAGATGTTTTTCAAAGGCATCATCGAGATTCAGTCCATCGTGGGCAACAGAATAAATAACATGGGCAGCGGTGGTGCGGGGGTTTAACATGATGAGAAATCAGGCTTGCGTATTCACTAGCGGTTCAAAACATTGCCCGCTGGCAAACAGATCGGGGTGACCATTGTGTAGGTCAGACACGGGCATCGCGCGACTGCCGGGTAACTGGCATTTAACGATACGCAACTGCCCTTCGCCGCATTGCACGTCAATGCCCTGCTTGCTGTAAGCGAGTATTTCACCGGCGGTGCCACTACCTGATTCATCCAGAATCACCGCCGCGTGAATACGAATGATTTTATTGTTGATGGTAGTTTGACTGCCAGGCCAGGGATTAAAGGCGCGCACCTGTCGATCGATCTGGTTTACAGAGCCTGACCAGTCGATCCCGCTTTCAGCCTTGGCAAGTTTCTTTGCATAGCAGGCAAGGCTGTCGTTTTGCCGCTCTGGTCGCAGTTGATTGTTTTCGAGCAAACGCAACGCATCAATAATCGCTGTGCCACCCAGTTCGGCGAGACGATCATGTAAAGTGCCACCGGTATCATCATTGTTAATCGGTGTAGAGTGTTTTAATAGCATATCGCCCGTGTCCAGCCCTTCGTTCATTTGCATAATGGTAATACCCGTCTCGCTATCACCGGCGAGAATCGCGCGTTGTATTGGTGCCGCACCGCGCCAGCGAGGTAACAACGATGCATGAATATTCAGGCAGCCGTACCTGGGTGCTTCCAAAATAGAAAGCGGTAATAACAGGCCATAAGCCGCAACGATCATTAAATCGGCCTGATAGTTTTTTAAGATTTCTACAGAACTTTCTTCTTTAAAGTTAAGAGGTTGTTCAACGGGAATGGAATGCTCAAGCGCTAAGGCTTTTACCGGGCTTAGTGTTAGCTTACGGCCACGCCCAGCGGGACGATCGGGCTGGGTATAGACTGCAACAATCTCATATTGCTGATGCTGATTAATTAATTTTTGTAAGGCCACTGCAGCGAAGTCAGGGGTACCTGCGAAGATGATTTTGGGCTTTAGCTCTTCCATAAAAACTATTGTAAAGAAAAGGCCAGGTTCTTTCCTGTCAATCCTGGGTCAAACCTGGCCTTTTTGGGTTTTACGCTACCTTGCTTGCTGCCAGGTATTTTTCCAGATCTTCAGAACCACCGATGTAATCACCATTGATAAATATCTGTGGAACCGATGATGTACCTGACATTGCCCGCAGCGTAGATTCTTTGTAATCGCGATTCAATACCAGCTCTTCAAACGGGATGTTCGCATCGTTCAACATACCCTTGGCACGAATACAGTAAGGGCATCCTTCGCGACTCAGCACTGCTACATCGAGCGGGCTTGCTGCACTGGGTGCAACATGGGCCAGCATGGTGTCTGCATCAGAGACTTCAAAGGGGTCACCGGGGACATCGGGCTCGATGAACATTTTTTCAATCACGCCGTCTTTGACCAACATGGAATAACGCCATGAACGCTTACCGAAACCAAGGTCGGCCTTGTCAACTAACATGCCCATGCCGTCACTGAATTCACCATTGCCATCAGGAAGGAAGGTGACATTGTCAGCGGCTTGTTCAGACTTCCACTCGTTCATAACAAAAGCATCGTTCACTGAGACACAGACAACATCATCAACACCATGTTGCTTAAAAACAGGGGTTAACTGGTTATAGCGTGGCACGTGGGTCGATGAACAAGTGGGTGTGAACGCGCCCGGCAGAGAGAAAACAACAACGGTTTTGCCTTTAAAGACTTCATCTGTTGTCACATCTAACCACTCATGATCGCGGCGTGTGCGAAAAGTGACTTGGGGTACATTTTGGCCTTCACGATTTTTCATACAATTTCCTCTTTCAAAAATTTACAGTCATCAGGGTCATTTATCTGGCCTGACTCGAACATGGGACTATTATCGGGAAGTTTTAGCAATTGTTGAAATCGTTTATATTGACTATATTGATTGGTATTAACAATCATTAACCCGGGCTGATTAATGAACACTAAAAATGAACATTAGAGAGCTGGAATATCTGGTCGCCGTTGACGAGGAGCGCCATCTTCACAAGGCAGCGGCCCGCTGCTTTGTTAGTCAACCAACGCTAAGTGGCCAGTTAAAAAAGCTGGAACAGGAGCTGGGTGTGCTGTTAATCGAGCGTAGCAACCGCCGCGTCGATATGACCGAGGTTGGCAAAGAGGTCGTAGCGCACGCTCGAAGCGTATTGGCAGGCATTAAAGACATCCAGACCATTTGCCCAGACATACCAAGACCCTATGATGGGGGACCTGCGCGTCGGTATTATTCCAACCATTGCTCCCTATCTGTTACCCATCATCATGCCGGCATTAAATAAGCAGTTTTCTGATCTGAAACTTTGGCTTTATGAATACCAAACAGAGATTTTACTGGAAAAGCTGCGCCGCGCAGAGCTGGATGTGCTCATTTTGGCGTTACCGATAAAAGCGCATGAGTTTAAGGAAATCGATCTATATAGAGCCGTTTAGGTTAGCGCTAAAGAAAGGCCAGGAACTGTCTAAACGAGAAAACATTACCCTGAGTGACATCGCCAATCGTGAAGTGCTGTTACTTGAAGAGGGACACTGCTTGCGTGGTCACGTACTTGATGTGTGTTCGCTGTTGGATGTGACTGAGTCTGCGCAATTTAAGGCGACAAGTTTGGAAACCTTACGGCATATGGTTGGCGAGGGCATGGGTATGACCTTAATGCCGGAGCTTGCGGTGCCTGCGAAGAAGACCAAACGTGATCTGATTCAGTACATTGAATTCAGTGATCCAAAACCCAACCGACGCATTGGCATGTTGTACCGTAAAAACAGCTATCGGCAAGAGGCTTTTAGTAATATTGCCGAGTCGATAAGGTCGGTGTTGCCAGTGAGTATATTTTTTTGAGAATGTTGCCAGAGGTGTGCTGGTGTACTTGGGATGTGCCTCTTTATAACGCCACTGGTTCCTGATTCTTCTGCTGTTTTAGCAGTTTCTTTTTGATCCGTGAGCGTTTCATCTCGGAGATATAGTCGACAAATAGTTTGCCCTGTAGATGGTCGATTTCATGCTGAATACAAACCGCAAGTAGACCGTCAGTACTGAGCTGGAACTCTTTTCCATCTTTGTTCAGCGCCTTAACCGTGATGATATTGGCGCGCTCGACGCCCTCATAAAAGCCGGGGACCGATAGACAGCCTTCTTCATAGGTCTGAATACCATCCCGCTCGGTGATTTCGGGGTTGATCAGGCACAGGGGCTGGTCTTTTTCCTCGCTAATGTCGATGACAATAATTCGTTTATGAACATTAACTTGCGTCGCTGCCAGGCCGATACCGGGGGCGGCGTACATGGTCTCGAACATATCATCGACCAGGGTGCGAACTTCGTCATTTACGACATCCACGGGTTGTGCGATGGTCCGCAGTTGTTCGTCAGGAAAATGTAATATATTGAGCAATGCCATAGGATTTCGTTCGTTATTTAAGTACATTTGTAGAAAAAGCTGCTAACATTATGATACTAATGGATATCATCCGTCCCAGATGGTTGATTTACCTACCTAAATATAGTTTAAATCGGCCCATTTGAGGGTGTTCTATGATACAGAATATGAGCTTAAGAAGAAATCTATCACCGGCTCTGGCCTTATGCCTAACGAGCCTTATTGGCTTGAGTCTTGTCGCGTGTGGCAGTAGCCCTAAACAGACGAAACCTGCACCGCTAGTCGATTCGCCACCGCCTGAAGAGGTGGTTCGCCAGGAGCCTATCGAGAACTCAGATCCTATTCCTGCGGCACCGGAGCTTGATGTGCCCGATGCCTCACCAATTCGTGAGGGGATTCCAGATCAGTATGTTGTTAAAAAAGGCGATACCCTGTGGGATATATCAAGTCACTTTCTTAAAGATCCCTGGTTATGGCCAGAGGTCTGGCATGTTAATCCCAAGATTCGTAATCCCCATTTGATTTACCCCGGGGATGTTATTGCGCTGACCTGGCAGGATGGCAAGCCAAGCATCACGATTATGGGTGCTGAGGGTGATCCACCTCCTCCACCGCCAACCACTAATCTCGAGACGGTCAAGCTTTCTCCTTCAGCACGCGAGGAAAGTCTTAAACGAGCGATCAATACTATTCCCAAATCAGCTATCTCGTCGTTCTTAACCCGGCCATTTATCCTGGACAATGAGACGCTACGGAATGCTCCGTATGTTGTTTCAAATTATGGTGACTATATCATCAGCGGTAGGGGTGCGAAGATCTATGTCAGGCCCATACTCGATTCAGATGTGATTAGCTTTAATATCGTGCGTAAAGGACGTAAATACCTCGATCCAGATTCGGAGAAATTTCTCGGTTACGAGGCGGTGAATCTAGGATCGGCGAAGCTAATCAAGTTGGGTGATCCGGCGACAATGATCGTAAAGACCGCCTATAAAGAAATACTAAAGGGTGATTTACTGATTCCAACCGAGGTAGAAGAAATCGATCTGAATTTTTTCCCTCGTGCACCAGGCAGAGATGTGGCGGGTCGCATTATCTCGGTTGCTAATGGTGTACAGAAGATTGGGCAGTACGATATTGTTGTGATTAACAAAGGTATGGACGCCGGGCTTGAACCTGGTCATGTGCTAGAAATTCATCAACAAGGTGGACTGGTTAAATCGCCTCGCGGTGGCAAGATTCGCCTGCCCGAGGAACGTGCGGGTCTGATGATGATCTTTAAACCCTATAAAAACGTTAGCTATGCACTCGTGATGGAGGCCTTTACCGACCTCACTCTCTATGACTACGTATATAGTCCCTAATGTAATTTAGAGATAAGCGATAAATAAAGAAATTCCTACACGCTTTTCATCATTGTATTACAAGCCCCGATTGCATCTGCTGTCGGGGTTTTGTCATTATGGGAGCTGAGACTCAAGGAGTGAGTCAATAATCAATACTTACATGGAGGTGTCCAGAATGGACCAGTCAAGTATGCGCTATTGGGTGGCGCTTAATCTTTTAAACCCTGTCATCGGTGCTCGACGCGCCAATCAATTGTTGCAGCATTTTACGAATCCACAAGCCCTGTTTGAAGCAGGTGCTATGGCCTGGCAGTCAGTTGGCTTGAGTGAGCTGGCCTGTACCGCACTGGCGCAGCCGGACTGGAAGGCAGTCGATGAAACACTAGCCTGGGCAGAGCAAACAGGACAGGGTTTTGTTCGTTTGGGACAGTCGGGTTATCCAGAATCGTTGTCGCGTATTTCCGATCCACCTGTGTTGCTATTTTATCAGGGTGACCCCGCATTATTAGAGCGACAGCAACTCGCCATGGTCGGCAGTCGAAATCCAACTCCGAACGGTTATGAGACCGCGTTCGAGCTGGCCGCAAGCTCTGCCAAGCTGGGTTTTACAATTACCAGCGGTCTTGCCCTGGGAATAGATGCGGCGGCACATAAGGGCGCTCTGTCAGTGGGAGGTGACACGGTTGCGGTTGCCGGTACCGGCTTAGACCTTATTTATCCAAGGGAAAACAGGCATTTAGCTGAACAGGTCAAAAGTGATGGCGTGCTGATATCCGAGTTTCCACTGGGCACAAAACCGTTGGGTCGGAACTTTCCGATGCGAAATCGCATCATAAGTGGATTATCACGGGGTGTGATTGTGGTCGAGGCAGCCATGCGCAGCGGTTCACTTATCACAGCTAAGCAGGCCCTGGAACATGGACGAGAAGTGTTTGCTATACCGGGCTCAATTCATAGTCCCACCAGTCGAGGTTGTCACTGGCTACTGCGCCAGGGGGCAAAACTGGTTGAAAACATAGGCGATATTCTTGAGGAATTTGACCTGCGTTTGGGGCAGATGGAGCTTGCTTATTCACAGGAAATGCAACCAAATGAGAGCATTAATCTGGATACACATTTCAAACAGGTCTTGTGTAAAGTTGATTTTGCGCCAACAAGTGTGGATCGCATCATAAAACGCAGTGGATTGACGGCAGACGCGGTTTGCTCCATGCTATTGGTATTGGAATTGCAAGATCTCGTGCAGATAACCAGTTCAGGTCAGTATTGCCGGACCAGGTTAAGTGCTGATAAAGTTGAAGACAGCGTGTATGAGACGCATTACGGGTAAGTGAGTCAGCCAGGATATGGAGAGTGCAAGATGAAAGAAAATATTCTCGATGTACTGATGTACTTGTTCGAAAATTATATGAATGATGAGATAGAAACGGATAAGGACGAAGAGGCATTGCGCTCGGAACTCCAACTAGCTGGTTTTCATCATCGACAAATCAGCAAGGCATTCGACTGGCTTGAAGGTTTGACGACACTGCAGGCTGACGAAATTGCACCAACCAAACAAAATCTCTCGATTCGTGTCTATACTGACAAAGAGTTAGAACGACTGGATACGGAAGCGCGTGGTTTTTTGCAGTTTCTCGAAAATGTGGATGTACTTGATCATTCGGCCCGTGAGTTGGTGGTTGATCGCATTATGGCGCTGGACGAAGATGAAGTGGATATGGAGCATCTTAAGTGGGTAGTGTTGATGGTTTTATTCAATCAACCTGGTCGCGAAGAAGCATATGCATGGATGGAAGATCTGGTCTTTGATGAAAATGCTGGTAACTTACACTAAGCTTGAAACACGTATTGTTTACACTATGCCCGCTTAAGCGGGCATTTCCATTTTAGGATTATAACTTTAGTTACAGGAAGGAACATGGCTAAAAGTCTGGTTATTGTAGAGTCGCCAGCCAAGGCAAAAACGATCAAAAAGTATCTTGGAAAGGGTTTTGAGGTGCTTGCTTCTTATGGTCACGTGCGTGACTTGTTGCCAAAAGAAGGCGCAGTGGATCCGGCAAATGATTTTGCAATGAAGTATCAATTGATCGAAAAGAATGAAAAACATCTTGATGCGATCGCCAAGGCGATGAAGAAAGCCGATACTTTGTATCTCGCGACTGACCCGGATCGTGAGGGTGAGGCTATCTCATGGCACTTGTATGAAATTCTAAAAGATCGCGGCATTCTTGATGACAAGACGGTTGGTCGGGTCTCGTTTAACGAAGTGACCAAGAAAGCGATTAAGGAAGCGATTGAACATCCAGTTGAATTATCTAAGGAGATGATCAATGCGCAGCTGGCGCGCCGTGCGCTAGATTACCTGGTTGGTTTTAACCTGTCGCCCTTACTCTGGAAAAAGATTCGCCGGGGTTTATCTGCGGGTCGCGTACAAAGCCCTGCTTTACGCTTAATTGTTGAACGTGAGCTGGAGATAGAAAAATTCGATCCCAAGGAATACTGGACGATTGAAGCTGATGTTGAATCAGAAGGTACCGCATTTGGATCAAAGTTATTTCAATATGAAGGTAAAAAACTAACTCAGTTTACGATCAACGATGAAAAGAAAGCGAAAGCCGCAGAAAAGAAAATCAGTAAAATTGCAAATGGCGAGCTGAAGATCACCAAGGTTGAAAAGAAAAAACGCAAAAGAAATCCGACGGCACCGTTTACAACCTCTACCTTGCAACAGGAAGCTGCACGCAAACTCGGTTTTACGGCCAGGAAGACTATGAGTGTTGCACAGCAGCTTTATGAAGGCGTCGAACTGGATGGAGAGGCGGTTGGTTTAATCACCTATATGCGTACTGATTCTGTCAACCTTGCTGAAGAGGCGTTAAATGAGATTCGAGAGTTCATTGCCAAAAAATATGGCGAAGACAATGTGCCAAAAGAAATACGCACCTATAAAACCAAATCAAAGAATGCGCAGGAAGCGCATGAGGCCGTTCGCCCAACTTCCGTGTTTCATGAGCCAACTGCGATTAAAAAATCGCTAAGCAAAGATCAGTTTCGTTTATATGGTTTGATCTGGAAACGTACGGTGGCATGCCAGATGATACATGCGACCCTGGACACCGTTTCGGTGGATCTATCTGCGAATGACGATCACTTTTTCCGTGCCAACGGTTCAACCCTGGTAAACCCTGGTTTCATGGCGGTCTATCAGGAAGGCGCAGATGATGCCAAAGCGGATGATGATGAGAAAATGTTGCCCATATTAGAAGAAGGTAACGTCGTTAAATTGCTTAAGATTAAAACGGATCAGCATTTTACCGAGCCACCACCACGCTATTCTGAGGCATCACTGGTGAAGTCGCTGGAAGAACATGGTATCGGCCGTCCATCAACCTATGCCTCAATTATCTCAACCTTGCAGCATCGTGAGTATGTTGAGATGGATAAAAAACGGTTTATACCGACCGACGTTGGGCGCATTGTAAACAAGTTTTTAACTGAACATTTTACCCAGTATGTCGATTACGATTTCACTGCTCGCATGGAAGATGATCTCGATGCCATCTCACGTGGCGAAAAGGAATGGGTGCCGGTGCTGAAAAATTTCTGGCAGCCGTTCAAAGACCTTGTCGATGACAAAGAAAAGAACGTTGATCGCAAAGATGTTACTCACGAAGCGATCGATGAAAAATGTCCTGAGTGTGGTGGTGACCTGGCGATTCGCCTGGGTCGACGCGGTCGTTTTATAGGATGCAACAACTATCCTGAGTGCTCGTACACCCGTAACGTCAATGATGAGGATGATGAAAAAGATCAAGAGGCCATTGCGGGTCGTAAGTGTCCTGAGTGTAAATCTGATCTGCTCATTCGTCACGGCAAATATGGCAAATTTATTGGTTGCAGCGGTTACCCTGACTGTCGTCATATTGAGCCGCTTGAAAAACCAGAGGACACAGGCGTTACCTGTCCCGAGTGTAAAAAAGGTAGGATGCTTAAGCGTAAATCCCGGCGTGGCAAGATCTTCTTTTCATGCGAGGATTATCCAACCTGTAAATATGCTGTCTGGAATGAGCCTATAGATGAAGCCTGTCCAGATTGTGGTTTTCCGATGTTAACCAAAAAGGTGACCAAACGACGTGGAGCCGAAAAGGTGTGTCCACAAGACGGTTGTAATTTTGTTGCTTCTATGGAAGAAGACGATGATGAAGAGCAGGCAAGTAACTAAAGGTTTGAACTTCGGTCATGCCTGAGTCAGCAAAACTCAGATTGCTTGATTCATTCAGATGCCTGGCCGACGCCTGCCCAGATGATTGTTGTCACCAATGGAATGCCCATGTTGACAAGGAAACACTTGGCAAGTGGCAAACTATTCCCGATGCGGCTAAACGACAACACCTGATGAGCACGATTCAGGATTCAACGCAGAATCCTAACGAACTGGTTCTCATTCGAAAAGAAAATGGTAATTGCATTCATCTGGATGAAGATGGCCTGTGTGACATTCAAAGCTCATTCGCTCATGACTACCTGCCGCTTAGCTGCCAGCAGTTTCCGCGTGAAACAATTACCAAAAACACCTTACACTTTGAAACGGCGCACCTGTCATGCCCTGCAGTGATAGAGTTGTTATCAAAGTCAGATAATAGTGATTTAATAGAAAATGAAGATGCGCTCTATAAGCACAAGAGCATGGACATCATCAGTCAATTGTCCAGTTCGATTCATCACTATATGGAAAGCATTTTTAAGATTGAATCACTTTATCTTGGTCTAAAGATTTATGCATTATCCACCGTTATTGCCGAGATCATGCAATTGTCAGCAGAGAACACCCTAACCAGTGAATTATTGAATAGTCAATATCGACAGTCGCCAGAGCAGCTTCAGGAAAAGTGGCTGGCATGGCAGAACCAGTCACACAAGAAAGAGTTTGAGCGGGATAAGGTCGAAATAAAAAGTTTCCTGCAAAAACTGGATACCGGCTTAATGGCCAAGTACAAACAGCCGCTACAGGATCGGTTCAAAATTGAGATCCCAAACCTGAGTTTTTCCAACTTTGTAAAATGGCGCGAGCAAGTTGATATTGATAAGTACGAACCGTTCTTTGAGAAGTATATTCACGTCAAATTTCTTAACCATGGTTTTCCATGGAACCCGATTCAGAGCAATCACATTGCGACGTTTCTCGATTGTATTTTTGGACTGATTTTATCGCACCATGTAATTACGGCATATCATCGCGCTAATCTTATTGTCGACGAGGATATGTTGAAAAAAATTATATATACGATCGAAAAGATTAACGCGGACAATTTTGATAATTTCCGGTTAATTAGTGCAAAGTCTGAGCTGCTGAATATTAGTAAGTACAATTTATTCTTCACTTTACTGGTTTAAAAAGCACGATTTTTGATATACATTCGCCACTTGAAAAAATTCAGGGAAATAAAATCATGAGCAAAGCATTTGTCGCCATTTTAATGGGGTCAGATTCCGATCTGCCGGTTATGCAATCTACGCTGGATGTATTGAAGACATTGGCGGTCAGTTATGAAGTCAATATTCTTTCTGCCCATCGTACGCCAGAAGACACTAAAAATTATATTGTGGACGCGGAGTCGAGAGGCTGCCTGGTATTTATTGCTGCAGCAGGCCTGGCGGCACATCTGGCCGGTGCCGTGGCGGCGCACACATTAAAACCCGTAATCGGTGTACCAATGGATGGTGGCCCACTAAAAGGGATGGATGCTCTACTCTCAACGGTACAGATGCCTGGTGGCGTGCCTGTTGCGACGGTTGCGATTGGCAAAGCGGGTGCTAAGAATGCCGGTTATCTGGCTGCACAAATCCTTTCTATTGCTGACGATGCACTAGCCAAGATGTTAGTTGATGAGCGCGCACAAAATGCTAAGGCTATTCTTGCAAAAAACGCTGAGCTAAAGGGCAAGTTGTAATTGCTGTTCATGGTGCTAAGTATATTTAAGCCCTCTGTATATTTATGAGTGGCCATGGCGAACGCACATAAAATTGCCTCAGTCAGCGAAGCGGCGACGGCGCTTCGTCTGGGTGAGGTAATTGCCTATCCCACGGAAGCCGTATTTGGCCTGGGTTGTGACCCGGACAATGAACAAGCCATTCAACGCTTGTTGTCGTTGAAGCAACGTCTGGAACAAAAAGGTCTGATTATTATTGCTGCTGATGTGGGGCAACTGGCAAATTATATTGCGAGCGATCAAATTAGTGATGAGATGTGGCTGCGTGCTACTAGCACATGGCCAGGTCCTGTTACCTGGTTAATGCCCGCTTTGCCAACGATTTCAAAATTATTGACCGGTGACCACGATACGGTAGCGGTGCGGGTAACAGCTCATCCCGTTGCCCGTCAATTATGTGAACACTTTGGTAAACCTATCGTATCGACCAGTGCAAATATCAGTGGCTCAATACCTGCACGCTCTGTGGAGGAACTCAATCAGCAATTTAATAGTGGATTAAGTTGTATAGTTGGTGGTGATGTAAACCAACAGGCATCTGCCAGCGAGATTCGTGATTTAGTAACCAATAAAGTAATTCGGAAAAGTACATGACGATCAATATTGATGCAGTAAAAGAGTATTTGTTAGGCCTTCAGGATTCTATTTGCCAACAGTTGGCAGAAGAGGACGGTGGACAGGGTTTTAGTGAAGAGACCTGGCAGCGTGAAGGTGGTGGTGGTGGTCGTTCTCGTGTTCTGGAAGAGGGTACTACTTTTGAAAAGGCAGGCATAAATTTTTCGCACGTGTTTGGTGATGGCCTGCCCGCATCGGCGACGGCTCATCGCCCTGAACTGGCGGGTCGTTCTTTTCAGGCCTTAGGTGTTTCATTGGTGATTCACCCACGCAATCCTTATATTCCAACCTCTCATGCAAACGTGCGTTTCTTTATTGCCGAAAAAGAAGGGGCTGATCCTGTCTGGTGGTTTGGCGGTGGTTACGATATGACGCCTTATTATGGGTTTGATGAAGACTGTATTCACTGGCATCAAACAGCTAAACAAGCTTGCGAACCTTTTGGTGAGGATATTTATCCTAAATACAAAAAATGGTGTGATGATTATTTCTTTTTGAAACACCGCAACGAACCGCGCGGCATTGGTGGCCTGTTCTTTGATGATTTGAATGAATGGGGATTTGAAAAGAGTTTTGCCTTTATGCAAAGCGTGGGGGACAGTTATATAAAGGCCTACCGTCCCATCGTCGCTAAACGTAAAGAGACGGAATATGGTGAACGTGAACGCGACTTTCAGTTATATCGGCGTGGCCGTTATGTTGAATTCAATCTAGTTTACGATCGTGGCACCTTGTTTGGTCTGCAAACCGGGGGACGAACTGAATCTATCCTGATGTCACTGCCATCGCTGGTGAAGTGGCGTTATAACTGGCAGCCAGAGCCGGGCACCAAAGAAGCTGAGCTTTATGAGAAGTATTTAAAACCGGTCGACTGGGTTTAAGTATGTCTAGCTTGTTGTGGTGGGCTTAGGTTTACCTGAATGTCGTTGGCCCGAGCCTTTGTGCTGACCACCACCGCGTGATTGCCCGTGCCGTTTGTTACCGCCTTTACCATGGTGAGGACGTTCAGCACGTTTTTCAAAGATAGGCGCCTTTGGCTTAACCAGATATTCCTCGGTTATGTTCTGAACCGGGATCTTGTGCCCGATGTATTCCTCGATCTCGGGTAAAGAAAAGACGTATTCATCACAGGCAAAACTGATTGCATCGCCACTAGAGCCCGCGCGGGCTGTCCGGCCAATACGGTGAACATAGTCTTCGGCTTCATTGGGTAAATCAAAATTAATAACGTGGCTGACATCAGGTATATGCAGGCCGCGTGCAGCGACGTCGGTGGCGACCATGATATCAATTTCGCCAGAGGTAAATTTGTGCAACAAGCTCGTGCGTTTGTTTTGTGGTACATCGCCAGAAAGTACCGCGGCGGTCAGGTCATTGCCTTTTAAATAGGCCATGATCTTTTCTGCCATACGTTTGGTGTTGACGAAAATCACAACACGATGGGGATCGTGATTTTTCAGAATACCGAGCAGTAATGGAATTTTTTCTTCCTTGGCGGGATAAAACACCATCTCTTCGACTTTTTCAGCGGTGATTTGCTCGGGTTCAATAGAGATATGCTTTGGGTTGTTCATGTGCTCATAAGCCAGTTCTTGTACGCGATGCGACAAGGTGGCAGAAAACAGCATACTCAGGCGGTCCTCGGGTTTGGGCATGCGGTGTAAAAAATAGCGGATATCCTTGATAAAACCGAGGTCAAACATCCGATCGGCTTCATCCAGCACCAGGACCTGTACGGCCTTAAGATCAAACACGTGCTGCTTGAAGTAATCGAGCAACCGACCTGGTGTACCAATGAGAATGTCGACACCTGATTGAATGTCATTGCGTTGTTGTTCATAACCAGCACCGCCATAGGCCACAGCCAGACGAAAACCCATTTTTTGATTCAACTGTACGGCATCTTTATGGATTTGCACCGCCAGCTCACGCGTGGGTGCCAGCATAAAGGCGCGGGGCTGATTCGGCTTACGGCGCTCATCGGGCGGATTGCTCATAAGATGAGCAAAACAGGCGATTAAAAAGGCGGCGGTTTTACCGGTGCCTGTCTGCGCCTGGCCTGCGACATCTTGCTGTTTTAGTGTCAGCGGCAGGGTCTCAGCCTGAATCGGTGTGCAGGACGAAAAGCCTGACTCTTCAATACCTTGCAGTAATTCCTGCGGTAAGCCCAATTGATTAAATTTTATGTCTGTTAGATGATCATTTTGCATGGGGTGAGAGCATATCAGAATAACGTGTTCACTGTGGGCTTGAAATGCGCCGCTAGTTGCGCTCAAATGCACATACTGGGATCTGGCTTTACGCAACTATATCTAAGCCATGCCCTATCAACTAATCTATTAAGATATGAACTTGACGTTCATCAAGGCTATTTAGGAGAAGTAACTTGAGCGATAAAATCGTTTACGTATCAGATGACAGCTTCGATTCAGAGGTTTTACAGGCGGATGGTGCCGTGCTCGTGGATTATTGGGCAGACTGGTGTGGTCCCTGCAAAATGATTGCCCCTATTCTGGATGAGATTGCCGGCGAATACGAAGGTAAGCTGAAGGTTGCCAAACTTAATATCGACGAAAATCCAGTAACGCCCCCCAAATTCGGCATCCGTGGCATTCCTACGCTGATGATATTCAAGGGCGGAAACGTTGAAGCCACCAAGGTGGGAGCGGTCTCCAAGTCACAGCTGACAGCCTTTATCGACAGTAATTTGTAGAATTATGATGGTGTCCACAAAAGCCCCCCCACAAATAGACACGGTGGGGCTGGACGGCATCGAAGTTTGGTGCTAACTTTGCTTCAAGTGGTTACACTCATACCACGTCCAGAATTAAATATTTAACTAAATTCAACCGCACCCCGATATATAAGACAACCTACCGGGTACTGCTGTAAATTCAGAGCCGTAAACCAGAACTATAAATCACAACAAAATTTTTTTTCACACTTCGTATGCTAGTTTTAACGGGCGCGATGTGTCCTATAACTTCTAACAATACATTCTTCAACTCAACGAAAATAACAACCTATGAACCTCTCAGAATTAAAAGTTACGCCAGTAACAAAACTCAATGATCTCGCTAGCTCTATGGGCATCGAGAACATGGCCCGCTCCCGCAAACAGGACATCATTTTCTCCATCCTCAAGGCTCACGCTAAAAGTGGTGAAGACATCTATGGTGATGGTGTGCTGGAAATCTTGCAGGATGGCTTTGGTTTTCTGCGTTCAGCCAATAGTTCGTACCTGGCTGGACCCGATGATATCTATGTTTCTCCCTCGCAGATAAGGCGCTTTAACCTGCGTACAGGAGATACGGTCTCTGGAAAGATTCGCCCGCCTAAAGATGGTGAGCGCTACTTTGCGATGCTCAAGGTCGGAGAAATCAATTTTGAGCCGCCTGAAAATGCCAAGAGCAAGATTCTGTTTGAGAACTTAACGCCTCTGCATCCAAATGACCGCCTGCCACTTGAAGTGGGTAATGGCAGCACCGAGGATATGACCGCACGTATTATTGATATGTGCGCGCCTATTGGTAAGGGCCAACGGGGTTTGATTGTATCGCCTCCCAAGGCGGGTAAAACAGTGATGTTGCAGAACATTGCCACCTCGATTGCCAGTCGAAATCCAGAGGTTCACCTGATGGTACTGCTCATTGATGAGCGGCCGGAAGAAGTGACCGAGATGGAGCGCACAGTGCGTGGTGAGGTGATTTCCTCAACCTTTGATGAGCCTGCTAGTCGGCATGTACAGGTTGCTGAGATGATGATTGAGAAGGCCAAGCGCCTGGTCGAGCACAAAAAAGACGTGGTGATTCTGCTCGACTCGATTACTCGTCTGGCACGTGCCTATAACACGGTTATTCCGTCATCCGGTAAGGTTCTGACCGGTGGTGTGGATGCCAATGCCCTGCACCGCCCGAAGCGATTCTTTGGTGCAGCGCGTAATATCGAAGAAGGTGGTTCATTGACTATCCTTGCAACCGCTCTGATCGACACAGGTTCACGTATGGATGATGTGATCTACGAGGAATTCAAAGGTACCGGCAACATGGAAATCCACCTGGATCGCCGTATTGCTGAGAAGCGACTGTATCCAGCTATCAATATCAATCGCTCAGGTACCCGCCGTGAAGAGCTGCTGACCAAGCCGGATGAGTTGCAGAAAATGTGGATCATCCGCAAAGTAGTCCATGATATGGATGAGATTGCTGCGATGGAATTCCTGACCGGTAAGATGAAGGTCTCGAAAACCAATGCGGAATTCTTCGATTCTATGAAGAGATGAAGAGATAGCGAAACGATAGAAAAAATACGAGAAAGGCAGCATCTGCTGTGCTGCCTTGAGCAGCGCCCTGGTTTGCTGATTGCTTGAGTTGTTTCTAGTTGACCGTCAGGGGTGGCCATTTTCGCTTGTCGGTTCACGCAAACGTCCCATTTGTGAGCATTTTCACAGTTTGTCACTTTCCCCTAGTTGGGCTGAACAGAGCCGCTTTAGCCAATTTTACTTTCTAAATCAAAGCGTAACAGTGATTATTTAACGTACATCCCTATTCCCACATTCTGAATGCGCCTTTTGACAACACCCCACAAAAAGACGAAGATCTAATTACGAGGTGTCAGCCTAACCCGTTTTGGACACCAACGTGACTTGTTCGCGCGAGGAGAAAGTACCCAGCATAGGGAACGCTCATTGCCGAAAGTGGGTCTGCCGTAATAATGGGGAGCACGTTATGCAACAAAGTAGTGAGATAGCAAAGAGGGACTTTTCGTACTGGATGGATTTGGCGCTGAATGACCCGGAGAAGTTCGAGTCGAAGCGCACGGAGACCATCTACCAGATGATTCAAAGTGCGCCGGTGGAGACGCGAATACGGCTGGAACGCCTTCAGTGGCGCGTTGACCGGATGCGTGAGCGTTCGTCCTCTCCGATGGCAGCTACGCTTGAGCTCTCAAGAATGATGTGGGATTCCTTCCATACGCTGCGTGACTGCTATCAGGAAATACTGCATAACACCTCATCAGCTGGCTCATCAATTGGCGCTCAGACAAAAACGCAATACCAGGCGGCGCCCGCCAGGAAAGCAGACATCATCCCATTTCCCCAGCTTGCAGAGGTCTAGGCCTGGCCTAAACTGTAGTTTGGACCGATTGATCGCCTAAAATTGGCGAATACCGGTTATTTAGGCTTGCCATCAGGGCCGATCATTCAGTAGACTCTGCCGCCTTTATAGGCTCCTGGACATTACATCCTGGGGTATTACATTTAAGTGCCGTACCAGACTTTCAGGTTCGGGTGGCGGCACGATAGTGATAGATAGAACGAGGTAATCATGAAAGCAGAAATTCATCCAAACTACGCAGATGTCACTGTGAGCTGTAGTTGTGGCAACAGTTTTGAAACACGCTCGACCGCGGGCAAGGCACTTACTATCGAAGTGTGTTCACAGTGTCACCCTTTCTTCACCGGTAAGCAGAAGATTGTTGATACCGCTGGTCGCGTAGACAAGTTCCGTCAGAAGTACGGCATGAAGTAATTTATGCTGCTCCGGCAAGCTATTTTGAGAAAGGCGCCTTTTGTAGGCGCCTTTTTCTTTGTATCGATACTAATAAGTACGCAGGCTGTTTATGCCGGATCAGGATGTTTAACTCAGGAATACGATGAAGTAGCGACCTTAGACAAGGTCTACGATGGTGACACTATCAAACTCACTGATGGCAGGAAGGTTCGGATTATTGCCGTCAATACCCCTGAGATGGGTCATCTCCAGCACCCGGAGCAGGTCTTTGCTAAAGAGGCGAGAGACACGCTGAGTGGTTTTTTCACAAAGAGTCGGGTCGTTAAACTGAAATTTGGCAAGGACCGGCAAGATCGTTATAAACGAATACTTGCTCACGTGTTTACGGAAGATGGCCAGAATGTAGCGGCCCAGCTTATCCGGCGCGGTCTTGGATTTGCCATTGTGGTCCCCCCCAACGCCTGGCAATCGGAGTGTTATTTTTCGCTTGAAAATGAAGCTCGTCAGGCTAAAAGAGCCATCTGGAATCATCCGAATTATTTGCCGAAGAATCCGCTTAAATTAAGCGAGGATGAAACGGGCTTTCAGGTTATTGAGGGTAGAGTGACAAACATCGGGCGGGGCAAAAAGACGGTTTGGCTCGATATGGGGACAGGATTTGCACTACGGGTAAACCGACAACACCTGCATTTTTTTGAAGACAGGCCGATATTAGAACTAGAGGGTAAGCGGATACGCGTGCGCGGTTGGGTTGCGTTCTATAATGACAAATTACGGATGTCACTCAAGCATCCATCTATGATAAAGGTTCTGGATTAAGGGCTAGTTAACTAAAATGACCGATAAGAATAAAACAACCGATGAAGTTGCCGAGGCTGCACTCAATTACCACGCCAAACCCATACCAGGAAAGATTGGCACCTTGCTCACCAAGCCCTGTGAAACCCAGGAAGAGTTGAGTCTTGCATACACTCCAGGCGTTGCAGCCCCGGTTCGCGCGATCGCTGCAGACCCGATGCAGGCTTATACCTATACCGCTAAAGGTAATACGGTCGCGGTGATCACGGATGGCACTGCGGTATTGGGCCTGGGCAATGTAGGCGCACTGGCGGGTAAGCCGGTGATGGAAGGTAAAGCCGTACTGTTCAAACGTTTTGCAGACATTGATGTGGTGGATCTTGAAGTAACCGCAGATTCAGCGGAGGCCTTTATTGATACCGTGGTTAATGTGGCCAGTGGTTTTGGAGGCATTAATCTGGAAGATATTGCGGCCCCGCATTGTTTTCAAATAGAACAAGCATTGAAAGAACGTCTTGATATCCCCGTTTTTCATGATGATCAGCATGGCACCGCTATTATTATTTCTGCTGCACTAATCAATGCACTGGAGCTACAGGGTAAGGAGATTGCTAAGGTAAAAATTGTATGTCTGGGTGCGGGTGCAGCAGCCATGGCCTCGATGAAGTTGCTAATAAAACTTGGTGTGTCGCTTGAAAATATTCGTATGGTGGATCGAAACGGTGTTATTCGTGAAGGACGTGAGAACCTGAATGAACATAAGCAGGGCTTTGCGGGTAAATATTCGGAGGTCACGCTTGAAGATGCGATGATGGGTGCCGACGTGCTGGTTGGGGTTTCCGGGCCAAACCTGGTGAGCTCTCGCATGGTGGAGTCCATGGCAGATAAACCGGTTGTGTTTGCACTCTCAAATCCCGATCCAGAGATTACCCCGGATCATGCCTTTGCTTTGCGCGATGATTTGATTATGGCAACGGGTCGTAGCGATTACCCCAATCAGGTCAATAATGTTTTAGGTTTTCCTTTTATCTTTCGTGGTGCGCTGGATGTGCGGGCATCGGCTATCAACACAGCGATGGAAATTGCTGCGGTTAATGCGCTAGCACGTCTTGCGCATGCACCTGTTCCCCAGCAAGTATTAAGTGCATATCACAAACAACAAGGGACATTGTATTTTGGACCTGAGTACATTATTCCGACTCCGTTTGATCCACGCTTAAAAGATTATGTGGCAACGGCGGTTGCGAAGGCAGCTGTGGATACGGGGGTTGCTCGTGCGCCTTATCCTAAGCACTATCCGCCTATCATGTCTGATTAATCCCTCGACTGCAGAGATGCAGGAGGTAGGGCGACTCAGGAGACAAAGCCAAGAAGCGGCGCTAGCTGAGTTAAAAGCTCATCGGCAATCGTCATTTACTTCCTGTAAATTCCTCTTGCCTACTTCACTTTTGCCTCGAGCACAGGGATGTGCGAGGTAGGGCAATGCATGGAGCAATTGCCGATAGCCATCATCCACTTGAGGGATTAATCAAAATTTTTAAAGGTAATAATTTAACTGTTTTCGTTGAGCATGATCTCGACGCTGGCGATATCAGCGCGCGACATAGGTTTACCATCGATGGGGCTCAATGGTTTGAGTCCATATTTATTTTTGGGAAATACAACCACTTCGATTTTTTGCTGTTCGGCAAAAAACACAATACAGGGGTAATGTTCATAACTGTCATGCCCAAGGCGCAGGCGTTTATCCTGGTTTTCAAACGGGATGTTGTTGTTTAGTAATAACAGACTGACTTCTTCATAGGTATCACTAAAGACATGCAGAGTGATAGCGGTATTAGTGTCTGCTGTGCCAGACAGGACCGGTCCAACCAGGCGAGGCTGAAAGTCGTTAAAGAATGTCATTGCTTCGAGGGAGACTTCCCTGAGCTTTTGTAGTGTTTGCGGCTGATTTTCAGAACGAAACAGCCTTTGGTATTCTGCCAGTGCCTGTTCGACTTCGATGTTAGTTGGCAGGTTGCGTGTATCGTGTGCGCTTAGATGTTCGGCAGCCTTGCGTTTTGCCATCGCAAAGTCACGGCTGCCCGACTCTATCAGTATGCGTGCAGCCTCTTGTGCAAGGCGTTGCCGCATTTGCAATTCTGTCTTGTTGCTGTGTGGCATGTCTGGATTAGATAATAATCTTGTCGTTAGTTCCTGATTTCAGCATTCGGGATTTAGAAAATATCCTGAGTAATGTCAGTGCTTTGGCCTTTATTGTTTTGACCTACCGAGTTTTCTTCACCAGCAATTTGATCTTCTAATAAATATTCAAAAATGGCATCTGGATCAGTTGCGGTGGTAAGTCGTCCGGTTTTTTCATTAATGCGTACCGATACAATACCGGGGGGATGGACCAGCGATGCTTCTGGCGTGCCCTTTAGGGTTGCACCCATGTATGAGATCCACATCGGCAGCGCTGCTTTAGCTCCCGTCTCGCGATTACCAAGTGGTTTGGGGTTATCAAAACCAACCCAGGCAATCGTAACAACCTTAGCATTAAAGCCAGAGAACCAGGCATCGCGTTGATCATTGGTGGTGCCTGTTTTACCTGCCAGATCTTTTCGCCCGATACTTCTGGCTCGTACACCGGTACCGCGAATAATAACGTCACGCAACATGCTGTTCATAATGAAGGATGTCTGTGGGCTGAGAATTCTGGCTGCGGGCTTTAATTCAACAGGGCCTTCGAGAAACTGTAGTTCGCGGCGAATGGTATCTTCCAGCGTAGGCTGTTGATCAGCGCTCACTAGAAAGGCCTGCAAAGTGTCTTGTTGCACAGGCACGACGACAGGTTCCTCTTCAGATGACGTTTCTTTCTCTATGTCGGCAACCACTTCACCCTCTGAGTCACTTGCCTGTTCGTCCTGTTCGTCCTGTTCTTGTGCTTCTATGCACGCAACACAGACTTCCGGGCGATCAGCAATATGAACAACCGTGCTATCTGGCCCAACAATATAATCAATGACGTAAGGGTTGATACGATAGCCGCCATTGGCAAAGACCGAGTAACCGGTGGCGAGCTCAAGTGGTGTTAAGGTGCCACTACCTAATGCAAGAGACAGGTTGCGAGGAAGTTTTGCATCCTCAAAACCAAAGCGGCGAGCATAACGAACGGCGTAACCAATACCGATGTCGCGTAGCAATCTGATTGACACCAGGTTGCGTGATTTTATTAGCGCCTTGCGTAAACGCGTTTCACCATAAATTTTGCCGGTGTAATTTTCAGGTCGCCAGGTGTCTTCAAGTCCCGGTGCATCAAAGACCACGGGTGCATCATTGATGATGCTAGCGGTGGTAAAGCCTTTATCGATAGCAGCAGAGTAGATAAAGGGTTTAAAGCTTGAGCCCGGCTGACGTTTTGCCTGGGTAACCCGGTTGAATTTGCTGCGATGAAAATCAAAGCCTCCTACCAGGGCATCAACCGATCCATTGCTAGGGTTGAGTGATACCAGTGCACCTGATACCTTGGGAATTTGTGCAAGCCATGAACAACTATTATTACCATCGCTTCGGCCACCGCCTGGGGCAACATAAATAACATCCCCCACCTGAAGAATATTACTGATCGATTTTAATTCCGGGCCGAGGTGGTTATCATCAACATAGCGGCGTGCCCAGCTAACTTGTTCCCAGGGTAAATATGCAATTCGGCCACTTTGTGTGTAGGCAAAGGCAGCAGATTGTTGATCGGTTTCTTCATCGACATCGTGATCAATCGCAAAGACGATGGCAGGCTCCAGATTACCAACAGCATCAAAATCTGCGAGCGCCAGTTGCCAGACATCCAGATCTTCAAGCTCGTCGTTCTTGTCTAAATCTACCGTATGTAAATGTCCGCGGTAACCATGCCGGCGATCATATTCAAGCATGGCCGTGCGCAGTGCGTGATTGGCGGCATCCTGTTTGCCCTTATTAATAGTTGTGTAGACTTTAAAACCAGCGTTTAACGCCTCATCGCCATATCGTTCCAGCATTTCACTGCGCACAATTTCTGCAATGTACATCGCATCGACTTCGATATTTTGATCATGTAATTCGGCATCGTCTTTTTCACCTTTGGCGAGCATGAATTCTTCATCGCTAATGAATTCCAGCTGACTCATACGCCTTAATACATAATTTTTACGTTCAGTCGCCCGTTGCCTGTTAGTGATGGGATTATATTTTGATGGTGCTTTTGGTAGTCCTGCGAGTAGTGCGGTCTGTGCCAGGCTTATTTCACCCAAAGTCTTACCGTAATAAACTTGAGAAGCAGCAGCGAAGCCATAGGCGCGGTGACCCAGGAAAATTTTATTCAGGTAAAGGGCGAGAATCTCCTCCTTACCTAATTCCTCTTCGATTTTGAGTGCGAGAAAGATTTCATTCAGCTTACGCGTGTAGGTTTTATCGCGATCCAGAAAAAAGTTTCTGGCAACCTGCATGGTAATCGTGCTGCCGCCCGATTTTTTGTCACCGCCAGATTTTATTATCTCGTATATCGCACGTAGAATACCCTGATAATCAACCCCAGGATGCTCAAAGAAGCGATCATCTTCTGCCGCGAGGATGGCATTGATCATCTGCTGCGGGAACTCTTCATACTCCATTGGGGAGCGTTTCATCTTCCCAAACTCATTTATTAGCTCACGATCCTGGGTATAGACTCGCAGCGGTACCTGCAAACGGACATCTTTTAAGGTCTCGACATCTGGTAATTTTGGGTTCAAATACAGATAGAAGCCATAAATGGTCAGGGTGCCAAGCAGACTCAATATGATGAAAGTGCTTGTTCCATATAGAAAAATCTTTTTTATGATGGGTTTCACAGGGCTCTAAATCCGGTCTTTAGCTTTATAGACATTTGTCCGATAGGACAACTGAGCAACGGAGTATATCCGTTTTAGGTCACAAATCTCTACGAACAGTTTGCCATTATTCATTGTTTGACCTATAGTTGACTACGGTAGTTAATGTAATTGTACATAAATGTGATCTAACCCCTAGGGAAATAAGAGAAAAAGCATGGGCCTAGGCGACCTATTTAAACCCAAAAACCCACCGGTTTTGGGACTGGACATCTCGTCCACCGCAGTCAAGCTCCTGGAGCTGGGACGCAGTGGCGACCGTTTGCGTGTGGAATCTTATGCCGTTGAACCGTTGCCACCCAACTCTGTGATTGAAAAGAATATCTCGGATGTTGAGGCGGTGGGAGAAGCCATTAAGCGAGCAGTAAAACGTTCGGGCTCACGCTCGCGCTATGCTTGTGCCGCGGTAGCGGGTTCGGCTGTTATTACCAAGATCATATCGATGCCTGCATCCCTTTCCGATGAAGAGCTGGAACAGCAAATTGAACTTGAAGCGGATCAGTACATTCCTTATCCGCTTGAAGAAGTTAACCTTGATTTTGAAGTCATAGGCCCAACAGAAAACGATCCAGAGCGTGTGGATGTGTTGCTTGCGGCATCGCGCAGTGAAAATGTTGAAGTCAGAATGGCGGCCATTGAATTGGCGGGTCTTAAGGCCCGCATCATCGATGTTGAAGCCTATGCCATGGAAAATGCGTTCACCCTGCTTGCCCAATCTATTCCTGAGCAAGGTATTGATCAAACGGTTGCTGTTATTGATGTTGGCGCAACCATGACGACCCTGAATGTACTTAGTGACCTTAAGACTATATATACACGTGAACAGGTCTTTGGTGGTAAGCAGCTGACCGAGGAAATACAACGTCGCTATGGCCTCTCGTATGAAGAAGCCGGTATGGCTAAACGTCAGGGTGGTTTGCCGGACAACTACGAACCAGAAGTGCTCGAGCCCTTTAAAGAGGCAATGGCGCAACAAGTTAGCCGTTCATTACAATTCTTTTTCTCATCCAGTCAGTACAACCAGGTCGATCATATTCTGCTGGCCGGTGGTAGTGCGATGATTCCCGGTATTGATGAGATGGTGGCGGATAAGCTGGGTGTACACACCTCGATTGCGAATCCATTCACTAACATGGTGATTGCATCGCGGGTTAAGGCACAAAGCCTAAGTAATGATGCCCCTGCACTGATGATTGCAACCGGTTTGGCCATGAGGAGTTTCGACTAATGGCAAAAATTAACCTACTCCCCTGGCGACAGGAAACGCGCAAGGAACAGCAGCGACAGTTTCTGACGGTTATGGGTTTGTCTGTTGTGCTGGTAGTGCTTGGTATTCTTGCGGTGCATCTACAGTATTCGAGAATGATAGGCGTCCAGGAATCACGCAATACCTATTTGAACAACCAAATTGCAATAGTAAAGGAGCAGATCGCAGAGATCGATGTGCTCGAGGGTAAGAAAGAACGTTTGCTAGCACGTATGGATATTATTCAGCAGTTACAGCGCAACCGTCCTGAAATAGTTCGATTATTTGATGAGTTAGTGCGGGTGTTACCTGAAGGGGTTCATCTGTCATCGCTTAAGCAAAAAGAACGTAGTTTACAAATGGTTGGCATCGCCCAGTCTAATGCGCGCGTGTCAGCTTTGATGAGAAATATCGATCAGTCAGACTGGTTGGCCAAACCCATACTCGACATTATTGAGGTGGGCAAGAAGGAAGCGGCGCGTAAGTTTTCACTTAAAGCGCAGCAAAAATCTGCAGACAGCTTTTCGGATAGCAACGGAGCCAAGAAGAAAAAGTGAAAGATATAGATCTAAACAATCTTGATTTAAGCAACATCGGTACCTGGCCGACGGCGGTTAAGGTTGCGTTGATTCTTATTGTCAGTGCGGCGGTGGCGGCGGCTGGTTTTTTCTTGGACGTGCAAAAGCAGATAGACAAACTTGAGCGTGCAGAGCGATCTGAAATAACGCTAAAGCAGGAGTTCGAGACCAAGCAGGCGAAGGCAGTTAACCTCGAAGCTTATAAACAACAGCTCAAAGAGATCGAGGAATCTTTTGGTGCAATGTTACGTCAGTTGCCGAGTAAGACAGAAGTCGAAGGTTTATTGGTTGATATTTCCCAAACGGGTTTAGCCAGTGGCATTGAGTTCCAGTTATTTAAACCTCAGGGTGAACGTTTTATCGAATTCTACGCGGAACTGCCGATACAGATGAAAATGACCGGTGATTATCATGAGTTTGGTGGTTTCGTTAGTGGTGTTGCGGCATTACCCCGAATCGTAACATTGCATGATATATCGATTACGAAAGATGAAAAGACAAGCAAGCTGACCATGGAAGTGACGGCAAAGACATATCGTTATCTTGACGATATAGAGATACAGCAGACCAAGAAGAAGAAAAAAGGCAAGGGTCGACGTTAAGAGTGTAAATTATGTGTTTAGCTAATCGACAATTAGATTCTAAAAATAACCCGCTTAAGTGGGCGCTGCTGTTTGCTGCAACCTTTATGCTGGGCGCTTGTGGTTCGCAACAGCACAGCGATCTTGATGCTTATATTGAAAATGTTAAACAGGAAACGAAGGGACATATTGAAGCTCTACCCGAAATTAAAACATACGAATCTGAAGTGTACGACGCAGCAGAGCTACGTGATCCTTTTACACCTTATGAAGAAGAACCTAGCGAAGAATTATCGGTACCGGGTCCGGTGCCAGATACCAATCGTAAGCGTGAAGCGTTGGAGTCTTTCCCGCTGGATTCGCTTTCCTTTGTAGGGCATTTAGAAAGAGATGGCACCTTATGGGGACTAGTGCAGGCACCAGACGAGTCTATTTATAGAATTTCTACCGGTAATCACATGGGTAAAAATTACGGTGAAATCCTGAATATCAGTGAATCAAGAATAACACTTAAAGAAATTATTCCTAACGGCTCCGGCGGTTGGGTAGAACGTGAGGCTTCACTCGCGTTAACAGAGTAAATGCTAGGAGACAGCCATGAAGATGGGTATAGAAATCATGCGTAATACATATAACCGATTGGCATCGGTATTGATGGTATGTATTGTGAGTCAGTTTGTCTGGGTGGGTCAGGCGCAAGCCGCGGCATCCCTTGACGATATCTCGTTTACGTCTCTCGCGGGAGATCAGGTCGAGGTGACACTGCATCTTTCAGGAGACGCCCCAGAACCAGGCAGTTTCACAATCGATAACCCTGCGCGCATAGCGCTGGATTTTCCTGGAACGACTAGCAAGCTGCGAGACAAAAATATTAGCGTTGGCGTGGGTTTAGCGCGTTCAATCAATGCCGTTGAGGCAGGTGGGCGTACTCGCGTCGTTATTAACCTTGCAAGGCTAACACCCTATAATGTGACAAAGGATGGCAATAACATTGTCGTTAACCTGGGAAGCGTGGGTCCTTCAGGCGGTGTAGCAACGGGTGGTAATGATAAGCTTATTCCTTCTGCCGGAGGTGGTAACTCGGTGCGGGATGTACAGTTCCGTCGAGGCGACCAGGGTGAAGGACGCGTCGTGCTTGTTGTTTCAAACCCGAATACTGTCATGGACATGATGCGTCGCGGTGATCAGATAATTGTGACGCTGCAGGATACGCGGTTGCCAGAGAAACTGGAACGCCGCCTTGATGTTATGGATTTTGGAACACCGGTCCGCACTATCGATGCCTTCAAGCATGGTAATGATGTGCGTATAGTGATCAGTGCCACCGGTGTTTTCGAACACTTGGGTTACCAGTCGGACAATAAAATCACGCTTGATGTGAAGAAGTTCGTCAAATCAAGAGAAGAAATAAAGAAGAAAAAGAAAAAAGATTACACGGGCGAACGTTTATCACTGAACTTCCAGAATATCGAGGTGCGTGCTGTATTGCAGCTAATCGCAGATTTTACCGGTGTTAACATGGTGACCAGTGATTCAGTGCAGGGTAATGTGACCCTACGTCTGAAGAACGTTCCCTGGGATCAGGCTCTGGATATTATCCTGAAGACGAAGGGCCTGGCGAAAAGACAGAAAGGTAATGTGATGTTGGTTGCGCCTACGGCGGAACTTGCTGCTCAGGAAAAACTTGAGCTAGAGGCGGAAAAACAGGTAGTTGAATTAGCACCTATTATCAGTGAGACCATTCAGGTTAATTATGCGAAAGCTGAAGAGCTGGTGACGATCCTTGAGAAGAAGGGTAATTCACTTGTATCCGAACGTGGTAACGTGGCTATCGACGCCAGAACCAACAAGTTACTTATTCAAGATACGGCAAAGAACATCGATGCAATCGTTACGCTGGTTGAAGATCTGGATATTCCGGTACGCCAGGTTCTGATTGAGTCTCGCATTGTCCTTGTTACAACTAACTACAGTAAAGATCTAGGTGTACGCTTTGGTGTTGCTAATCGGCGCACCTCAGGTAGTACGACGGTAACTACTGCTGGCAGCCTGGAATCTGCGAGTTCTGCGGGTAATGTTACTGGAACGTCACCGCGGAATATAGGTTTCCCGAATCGCTTAAACGTAGATTTAGGTGTTGCTAATCCTGCTGGATCGATAGGTTTGGCGATTGCAAAATTGCCGTTTGGTACCTTGCTTGACCTTGAGCTTTCTGCAGCGGAAGCAGAAGGACAGACAGAGATTATATCGAGCCCGAAAGTCATCACCTCTAACCAGCACACGGCAAGAATTTTGACGGGTACGGAAATACCGTATTTGTCATCTCAAACCAGTACATCAGGTATCAGCCAACAAACCGTAACATTTAAAGATGCCGTACTGGAGCTTGAGGTTACCCCTCAAATTACACCGGATGATCGTATCAATCTGGATTTGAAGGTCACCAAGAACTCGCCAGACTATGCAAATGAGATCTTCACGGTTGGTGGACCACCCATTTCTAAAAATGAAGTGGAAACCCGGGTAATGGTTGATAATGGTGAAACCATTGTATTAGGTGGCGTCTATGAGCGGACCAAATCACACTCAGTGACACGCGTACCTCTGCTTGGAGACCTACCCTTGATTGGCTGGATGTTCCGCGCCAATTCGGAAGTTGATGATAAATCGGAACTGCTTATCTTCGTGGTACCGAAAATTGTGAAACAAGATATAACTATCTAATTTATAATTTAACCCCCTCTCCTAAGCAGGAGAGGGGGTTTTTTATTGCCTTCTAGAAATCTCGATCTTTGATAGAATAATCACTATGAAGTCAGGACAAAGTATCTTTCTGGTAGGACCAATGGGAGTGGGTAAGACCACCATCGGTCGTCAGCTCGCCAGGTTGCTGGACTACGATTTTGTTGATAGTGACCACGAGATTGAAACCAAATCTGGGGCGAGCATAGCCTGGATCTTTGATGTCGAAGGTGAGGTGGGCTTTCGCAAGCGCGAACAGTCGTTGATTGATGAGCTAACCCAAAGATCAAGGATTGTGCTGGCAACGGGGGGTGGCGCGGTTATTAAGCCAGAGAATCGACTTGCCCTGAAACAACGGGGAATTGCGGTTTACCTCAAAGCAGATGTAGATGAGCTGCTAAAACGTACTGCGCATGATAAAAGTCGGCCGTTGTTGCAGACCGATAATCCTCGAGAAAAGCTAGCCGCTTTGATGAAAGAGCGTGAGCCGTGGTATGTCGAGGTGGCAGACCTGGTGTTTGATACCCAGCGTAAAAATAGCGCATCATCTGCAAGTGTACTTCACAAAATGCTGGCTAAAATCGACTAGAATATTTTCCTAATCTGCTCTATTTACTATTTCTGCCAGGCCATTCTTTAGTGAGTAGAACGGATTTCTGCTGCTAAATTGCATATAATTAGGGCAATTAGATAATTCGCTACAAGTGAATAAAGACCTTATGCAAACGCTCAACGTTGATCTTGGTGATCGTTCATACCCGATATTTATTGGTACAGACCTGCTTGGTAACAAAGAGCTCGTCGAACCCTATGTGTCGGGTAAGCAAGTCATGATCGTCAGTAATGTGACCGTGGCCCCACTCTATATGGAAAAGGCCAGGGCGCTATTTAGCAAGTTTGATGTACACGAAGTGATCCTGCCCGACGGTGAGCAATACAAAAATCTTGATGTTGTAAACCGTATTTTCAATGCGCTGATCGAAAATCGTTTTGAACGTAAATGCACACTGGTTGCTTTGGGTGGAGGTGTGATCGGTGATATGACCGGTTTTGCCGCGGCCTGTTACCAACGAGGTGTATCATTTATTCAGATCCCTACGACGTTATTGGCACAGGTGGATTCGTCGGTAGGTGGTAAAACTGGGGTAAACCATGAGCTGGGCAAAAATATGATTGGCGCCTTCCACCAACCTCGCTGCGTGATTGCTGATACGGAAACACTGAATACGCTGGATGATCGCCAACTTAGTGCCGGCATAGCAGAAGTGATCAAGTATGGCCTGATTCGAGATTTACCTTTCTTTGAATGGCTCGAGAATAATATGCACAAATTGCTCGATCGCGATTCTGAATCGTTATCATATGCGATTGAGCGTTCCTGTCAGAACAAAGCAGCAGTAGTTGCCGAAGATGAAAAGGAAGCTGGTGTCAGGGCGACACTTAATCTGGGACATACCTTTGGTCATGCCATCGAAGCAGGTAGTGGATATGGTAAATGCTTACATGGAGAAGCCGTAGGCACGGGCATGTTGATGGCCGGTGATTTATCGCAACGCATGGGCAAATTAACAGAACAGGATGTGCAACGGATTGACAATATTGTTGATGCGGCACGTTTACCAACTCGTTCTCCAATCAATATGGATTACGAAAAGTTTATGAAGTATATGTCCGTCGACAAAAAAGTAGAAGCTGGAGAAATTCATTTTGTTTTGCTTGACGCCATTGGTAAAGCGGTGATTACGTCCGACTATGATGATGCTTTGCTACAACAAACTATTAACGCGCATCACGCATCGACTTGATCTGGTTGAATATGGATAAACTCGCACCTTATGCAGCCACGGACGAAGAATCGCGCGGACGTCGTTTTAAAGAACCTTCACCCAATTACCGTACTGAATATCAGCGGGATCGCGATCGTATCGTGCATTCTTCTGCCTTTCGTCGTCTGGAATACAAAACCCAGGTATTTGTAAACCACGAGGGTGACATGTTTCGCACCCGCCTGACCCACTCTATCGAGGTTGCGCAAATTTCACGTTCGATTGCTCGCATACTTTCATTAAATGAGGATTTATCAGAAACTATTGCACTTGCCCATGATCTGGGACATACACCTTTTGGACATGCCGGCCAGGATGCACTGAATAATTGCATGAAAGATTTTGGTGGCTTCGAGCACAACCTGCAATCACTGCGCACGGTCGATGAGCTCGAAGAGCATTATGCCGATTTTCCGGGTCTGAATCTTACATTTGAGTCGCGAGAAGGTATTTTGAAGCACTGTTCGCCCAGCAAGGCTAAAGAGCTAGGTGACGTTGGGGAACGTTTTTTAAATAAGCAGCAACCTAACCTTGAAGCACAAGCCGTTAATCTTGCCGATGAAATAGCTTATAACAACCACGACGTCGATGATGGTTTGCGTGCAGGACTTATAACCATAGAGCAATTGACACAGGTAAACCTGTTTAACACGCATTATGAAGTCGTAAAGACACAGTACCCGAAACTACAGGGGCGTCGTTTGATCCATGAAACAATCCGACGAATGATTAATGAACTGGTTGTTGATCTGGTTGAGACCAGTCAGCAACGCCTGAAAGAGGCAACGCCTGATTCTATAGAGCAGGTTCGGTCCCAGCCTGGTCCGTTGATCGGTTTTAGTGATGGGATGCGAGAGCAGAGTCTGGAATTGAAACGCTTTTTGCGTAATAAACTCTATCAGCATTTTCGAGTGCACCGGATGACCAGTAAGGCTGATCGCATTATTCGTGATTTGTTTGAAGGGTTTATGCAGGACATCAAATTATTACCGCCAGAGCAGCAAGAAACAGCACGCCGATATGAGGAAAGTATGAGTGATTCAGGGCGGGCCCTGGCGGTGGCAGACTATATAGCGGGCATGACGGATCGCTATGCGATTATGGAGCATCGACGGATCTTTGATCCTAGTGAATTAACCTAGGCGAGTTAACTTAAGCCTAATAGAGCCGTTTGGTGGTTCAAAGCAGAAAAGCGCTTTTTATGCTATTTATTAATAGGTTAATATAGGCGCTTACAATAACTGTGTTGACCGATGCGCGTATATATGCAAACAGTGGCAGAAGCGGAAACATCACCGCGGTTTTATCAACTTGTTTTGCAAGAGGACTTGCTGAATGGTTGGACGTTAGTGCGTGAATGGGGAAGACAGGGATCATCAGGCAGAGTCAAAAAGGATCACTTTCCATCAAGAGACGATGCGCAGCATGCGCTCTTAAAGGTGCGCGACGCGCAACTAAAGCGCGGTTTCCGTGTGGTTTACATGCGCGGTGAGGCCAGTGGCGAAGAAGATAGCGGCGAAGAAGTCTCATGACGACATATAACAGCGATGATATAGATCGACTTGAGCCAGCCTATCTGAAAAATTATGGCCTGCAAGAGGCGCCTTTCTCAACACTTCATAACGACAAATTCATGTATCTCGATGCCGAACGCGCGCAGCGAATCAATATGCTGCAGCACATGTGTCGCTACAGTAATCTGTTGCTTATTGTTCAAGGGGTGCATGGTGTTGGCAAAACGGCACTGATGCAACGTTTCATCCAAACGGCTGAGCCCGACTGGCAAATGTGCGAGATAACAGCCAATACTATGATCGATGCGGAGCAATTATTGTTTCAGGCCGCACAGGGTTTTGGGGTGCGCCAGCTACCACAAGACGGCAGTGAGTTACAGGAAATGCTCTATGCCCGGGTTGCTACGTTTCACCACAACGACCAGATTCCGATATTAATTATCGACGATGCGCACGAGTTACCGAAAGATGCGCTATTAGCGATTTTTAATCTTGCTGATGCCTATGTGGATGACGTCAATTTATTGAGAATTATTTTGTTCTGTGAACCACAGATTGAAAAAATTATTAACAGCAAAGATGTAAAAGCCTTACGCGAGCGTGTAACACACACCATGGAAATTCCGGCTCTGGATGAAGCGAGCACGGCCGAATACTTAAAGCATCGTATGGCAGTCGTGGGTTTTAATGGCGGCTCGCCTTTTACTCCAAAACTGGTTAAAAAGATTTACCGTGCATCACGTGGTGTGCCAGCACAAATAAATATGCTTGCTCACCAGGCTCTTGAGGAGGGTGATATTCGGATAGATATAGAGCAAGAGCCCCAGCATGAAATGAATATGGCGGCGCAGGAACAAAAGCAGGGCAAACCGGCAGTGTATATAACTGCCGCAGTTTTACTGGTTGTATTAGTGCTGGTGTTTCAAGATCAGATCAATAACATCTTCAATGATGACGTTGAAAATGAAGTAACCCAGATAGAAGATGACGCGATCACGCAGGGCTTAACTGCTGAAACAAGCAAGGCTGAGCTAGTAGGTAGTCAGACAGAGAGCCAGGAACAGGTAACGACTGAGCTTGATTTGCAGGAGCGCATTATTTCGTTATCGGAGCCAGTGGGATCAGCTGAGCCAACAATGCCCTCCGAGCCAGAGAAAGAAGAAGTAAATCCAGCCATAAGCCCCACCGAATCAAGTCCAGAGAAAGACTTAGCTGAAGTCTCGATACCAGAAAAAACTGAATCAGAACAAACGGAAACAGCTCCGAGTACTAGCGTAGAAATAGCAGTCTCGCAACCGAAACTGGAATCGGTTAACCCAAACCCGGTACCAACAAGTCGCAACAAACAAACTATTAGCATTCGTGGCGAGGGTTTTACGTCAGATAGTGGAGTGATGATTAGCTGGACAGGCAAAGAGAAAAAGCTAGCTAAACATCAAATGCGTTTTATCAGCGAGAATCAAATCGACATTACGGTCACCGTTGGTTTGACCGAGGATGACTGGACGGTCCGTGTTATCGATCCAAAGGCAGGCAGATCAAATAGTGCCGCATTTAAGGTTGCGAGCGTTGATCAGGGTTATCAGAAAGATAAATGGATACTGTCACAAAATCCGGCAGGCTTTACCCTGCAACTTTTGGGTACCAACAAGAAAGAAAATGCAGATCAATTTATTCAGCAACATAAGATTGCCGAACGGGCCGGTTATTTCTTTTCACAACGTGATGGCAAGGACTGGTATAGCGTTGTTTATGGCGCCTATCCTGATAAGGTGTCAGCACAACAGGCCGCAAAGCGCCTGCCGGCTTCGCTTAAAAAGATAAAACCATGGGTTCGTCGTTTTGATAATTTGCAGGCCAGCATTAACGCAACCCGCAAAGTGGTGCAGCATAAAAGATCAAAATCTAAAAAATCAAAACCTGAAGCAACGGCAGCAAGATCGGATACCGCTCCTATTCCGTTAGCGAGCTCAAGAGCTAGCCCTGCACAACATGAGGCATGGTTGTGGAGTCAGGATCCAGGTAGTTTTACGCTGCAATTACTGGGCGCACGCCAGTCAAATAGCATCGAAATGTTTTTACGAAAGTACAGTAATCTCAATGGCAAGACGGTATATTTTCATACCCGTCACGATACTCGCGACTGGTATACGGTTATATATGGCGTTTATCCTGATCGAAAACAGGCGCAGCAGGCAATTAAAAGATTGCCGCAGGCATTGCAAACCGCTTCCCCCTGGATTCGTAGTTTCGGTAGCATCCATGCTGAACTTGATCGTACCGATTAAAATAATCCTTTCTGTAATAATTTATAGTTTGGTTTTTTGATCTAGATTTTTGATTTAGCGCCTATCGAGCCAGCACCTGGCCGACCAACATATCGCTTGTACTAATTTGGTGGGTTTTGATTTTCACTGATATAGATATTTATGGGTCCGGTTAATTTCTGAGCAAAATCAAGCACTTCCGAAAGTAGCCCTGCAGCACAAGGCATTGAAGCAGCATGCCCTGTAGCTGTATACTGCGAGGCCATTTTACCTGGTGATTGGCTAATTATTAACCAGGTTTTGAAGCGTGTAGATAACCATGAATGACATTACAAAAACACTGACAGAGCGCGGCTTATACCGGCCTGAATTTGAACGCGATAACTGCGGTTTTGGCTTGATTGCCCATATGGATGGCACACCTAGCCACTGGCTGGTAATGACCGCTATTACCGCTCTGGAGCGCCTGACTCACCGTGGTGCGATTGCCGCTGATGGCAAGAGTGGTGACGGCTGTGGCCTGCTCCTCAAAAAGCCAGATGGCTTTCTACGCAAGGTGGCAGAGGCAGAGGGCTTCACCCTGGCTGACCGTTACGCGGCGGGCATGGTGTTTCTGAATACAGATACAGGCAAGGCAAAAGCAGCGAGAGATACCCTGGAAAGCGCCCTGAAGGAAGAAGGCCTGGGCGTGGTCGGCTGGCGTGAAGTACCTACCGATTCCTCGGCCTGCGGCGAAGAATCTCTAAAGAGCCAGCCGCAAATAGAGCAGGTTTTCATCAACGCGCCCGCCGATATGGACGATGCAACGTTTGAAAGACACCTATATATAGCGCGCCGGGTTTGTGAAAAGTTGATCGAGCCAGACGATGAGATGTTTTACGTCCCCAGCCTGTCCAGCAAGGTGATTTCCTATAAGGGTCTGGTGATGCCAGCAAACCTGCCAGTTTTCTATAAGGATCTCAGCGAAGGTGGTCTGGAGTCAGCCCTGTGCGTTTTCCACCAGCGGTTTTCGACCAATACCTGGCCGCAGTGGCGTCTGGCCCAACCTTTCCGCTATCTCGCGCACAATGGTGAAATCAACACAGTACAAGGTAACCGCAACTGGTCGGTAGCCCGCGGGCATAAATTTGAGACAGATGAATTGCCGATGGACAAGGTACGTCCGCTGGTTTCTATGACAGGCTCAGATTCAAACAGTATGGATAACATGCTCGAGGCTTTAATGGCGGGTGGTATGGATATCTTCCGTGCCATGCGTTTGTTGATTCCGCCTGCCTGGCAAAATATTGATACCATGGATCCCGATCTAAAAGCATTCTATGAATTTAGCTCTATGCACATGGAGCCCTGGGATGGTCCGGCTGGTATTGTGATGACTGACGGTACCCACGCAGCCTGCAGCATGGATCGAAATGGCCTGCGCCCTGCGCGTTGGGTAATCACCAGGGATCGTCATATTACCCTGGCTTCTGAAATTGGTGTTTACGATTACGATCCCGAAGATGTTGTGATGAAGGGGCGTTTAAAGCCGGGTCAGATGATGGCCGCGAACACCGAAACCGGTGAGTTATTATTGCCTGAAGATATCGACAACATGTTGAAGTCTCGCCATCCGTACAAAGAATGGATGAAGGGCAATGTGATTCGTCTGGAGTCACGTCTTAAAGAAGAATGTGGCGATGCCTGTCTGAATGAAGACACACTGAATGTCTTTCAGAAAATGTTCCAGGTTAGCTTTGAGGAGCGTGATCAGATTATTCGCATACTGGCTGAAGACGGACAGGAAGCGATCGGCTCGATGGGTGACGATACCCCGTTCCCTGTGTTATCAGCAAAAGTCCGTTCTCCATTTGAAAATTTCCGGCAACAGTTTGCACAGGTAACCAATCCACCGATTGATCCAATTCGTGAGCAGATTGTGATGTCTCTGGAAACATGTATCGGCCGTGAGCGCAACATGTTTGAAGAAACGCCTGAACATGCGCAGCGTGTAATGATAAATTCGCCGGTGTTGTCACACAGTAAGTTCCAGCAATTGCTGAAACTGAATCAGAAAGAATATAAGAATCAAACTATTGAACTGGCCTATCCTGCTGATGGTAGTCTTGAGCAGGCGATAAAAGATATCACTGAACAGGCGGAACAGGCTGTTCAGCAGGGCGCGGTTATTTTGATTTTGACTGATCGAAATATTAATCAGGATCAGATTCCGGTTCATGCATTGTTTGCAACAGGTGCAGTACATCATCGTTTAATCGAAGCGGGTCTACGTTGTGATGCCAATATTATTGTTGAGAGTGCAACGGCGCGTGACCCTCATCACTTTGCGGTGTTGATAGGTTATGGTGCAACGGCGATTTACCCTTATCTTGCTTACGAATGTATTCAGGATCTACAACGGACCGGTGAGATTACTGAGAAAGATACTAATAAGCTATTTGTGAACTATCGAAAAGGTATTAACAAAGGTTTATTTAAAGTGACATCAAAGATGGGTATCTCCACCATCGCTAGCTATCGTGGCTCGCAATTATTCGAGTCAGTCGGTCTGCACCAGGATGTCGTTGATCTATGTTTCAAGAATACAACTAACCGTGTTTCGGGTATTCACTTTAGTGATTTTGAAGAAGATCAACGCAAGTTAGCTAAGTTAGCCTGGAACAAGCGTAAGCAAGCCGATCAAGGTGGTCTGCTTAAATTTATTCACGGTGGTGAAGAGCATGCCTATAATCCGGATGTTGTGAATGCCTTACAAGCGGCGGTCAAGAGTGGCGATTATAGTAAACATAAAGAGTATTCGCGTCTTGTTGACAACCGTGACCCTCTAACGCTGCGCGACATGCTGGCATTACGTGATGACATCAAAGCAATCGATATTGATGATGTAGAGCCGATCGAAAACATTGTTGTGCGTTTTGATTCAGCGGCGATGTCACTGGGTGCATTGTCGCCTGAAGCACACCAACATTTGGCTGAATCCATGAATGCGCTGGGCGGACGCTCAAACTCAGGCGAAGGTGGTGAACTGCCTGAACGTTGTTACAACCCGAAAACAAAATCCAAGATTAAACAGGTTGCATCAGGACGGTTTGGTGTCACGCCGGCTTATCTGCGCAGTGCAGAAGTCATGCAGATCAAAGTTGCCCAGGGCGCCAAGCCGGGTGAAGGTGGTCAGTTGCCAGGTCATAAAGTTAATGATTTTATTGCTAAGCTGCGTTTTTGTAAGCCAGGCGTATCATTGATCTCGCCACCACCACATCACGACATTTATTCGATCGAAGATCTGGCTCAGCTTATTTATGACCTGAAGCAAATCAATCCGGATGGTCTGGTCTCAGTGAAGCTGGTTGCTGAAGCGGGTGTGGGAACGATTGCTGCAGGTGTGGCCAAGGCCTATGCGGATCTGATCACTATCTCAGGCTATGACGGTGGTACCGGTGCTTCGCCATTAACTTCTGTGAAGTATGCAGGTAGTCCATGGGAACTGGGCTTAACCGAGACCCATCAGATTCTACGTGCCAATAATTTACGCGATAAAGTACGGTTACAAACAGACGGTGGTCTAAAGACCGGTCTGGATGTGATCAAGGCTGCCATCCTGGGCGCAGAGAGTTTTGGTTTTGGTACTGGCCCGATGATCGCCATGGGTTGTAAGTACTTGCGTATTTGCCATTTGAATAACTGTGCCACGGGCGTCGCCACGCAGAACAACATATTGCGTATGGAACATTACAAAGGCGAAGTTGAGTGGGTAATGAATTACTTTAAATTCATTGCACAAGAAGTGCGTGAATTACTTGCACAGCTTGGTTGTCATAAATTAACTGATGTGATCGGTCGTACAGATTTGTTTTATGAACTGGAAGGCAACACCAGTAAGCAACAGAAACTGGACCTGTCACCACTGCTATCAGACGGTGGTGTGGATAAAGATAAGGCGCGTTATTGTGTGCAATCAAGGAATGAACCTTTTGATAAAGGTGAGTTAGCTGAGCAAATGGTCAAGGACGCCCTGCCTGCGATAGAAGCGAAGCAGATCGGTGAGTTCAGTTATGAGGTACAGAATATTCATCGCTCCATTGGCGCGCGTATTTCAGGTGAGATTGCGGTCCGTCACGGAGACCGGGGTATGGAAGACACCCCCATTACCTTGAAGCTTAAAGGTACTGCAGGACAAAGCTTTGGTGTCTGGAATGCTGGAGGCCTGCACATGTATCTGGAAGGTGATGCTAACGATTATGTTGGCAAAGGTATGGCGGGTGGCAAGCTCGTTTTACATCCACCAAAAGGCAGTACATTTAAGTCTCATGAAACAACCATTATAGGTAACACATGTTTATATGGTGCTACTGGAGGCAAGCTGTTTGCCTCGGGTACAGCCGGTGAACGCTTTGGTGTACGCAATTCTGGATGCATCACTGTAGTGGAAGGCATTGGTGACCACGGTTGTGAATACATGACCGGTGGCGTCGCTGCCGTATTAGGCGAAACAGGTATCAATTTTGGTGCAGGCATGACCGGTGGTTTTGCTTACATCTATGATAAACAAAACAAGTTTGGTGACAACTATAATCACGATGTAGAGATCGTCAGGATTGCACCTGAGCACATGGAAGCTCATCGTGTTTATCTGCGAGAGTTGATTGAAGAGTTTGTTGCAGAAACCGGAAGTGCGCGCGGACAAGAACTGCTTGAAAACTTCGAGGACGCGATTGCAAAATTCTGGCTGGTGAAGCCAAAGGCAGCATCGCTTGAATCTTTGGTTAATGACATGCAACGTCGTGCCGCGTAATAAATAATAGAAGTAAGTAAATTATGGCTAATAATTTTCAATTTGTAGATGTTCCCAGGCTTGACCCGGTGAAGAAAGATGCCGACGAGCGTGTTAACGAATATCGTGAAATTTATGGAAAGTTCAGCGCCGAAAGTGCTGCACAACAGGCTGATCGTTGTCTTGCCTGTGGTAATCCATATTGTGAATGGAAGTGTCCAGTACATAACTATATACCCAACTGGTTAAAGCTGATTGCCGAAGGCAATATTATGGAAGCAGCGGAACTATCACATCGCACCAATTCCTTACCTGAAATCTGCGGCCGCGTTTGTCCACAAGATCGCCTGTGTGAAGGATCATGCACACTGAATGATGGTTTCGGTGCGGTAACTATTGGCGCCATCGAGAGTTACATTAGTGATACTGCTTTTGAACAAGGTTGGAAGCCGGATTTGTCAGATGTTAAACGTGCAGGCAAAAAAGTTGCCGTGATTGGTGCCGGACCGGCTGGACTGGGGTGTGCAGATGTCCTTGCCCGTAATGGTGTCGATGTGACTGTTTTTGAAAAGCAGCCTGAGATCGGCGGCCTGCTGATGTTCGGTATCCCAGAATTCAAGCTGGAAAAAGAAAAGGTCAAACATCGTCGCAAGATCTTTGAAGACATGGGAATTCTATTTAAGACCGGTGTTGAAGTAGGCAAGGACATCGAGTTTCAAGCGATACTAGATGATTATGATGCAGTGTTCCTTGGCATGGGGACATATAGTTATATGCAAGCGGGCATCCCAGGTGAAGACTTACCGGGTGTGCATGCTGCGCTGGACTATTTAATCTCGAATGTGAATCACAGCTGGGATTATGAAAAAGATCCTGCCGACTTTGTCAGCATGGAAGATAAGAAAGTGGTGGTACTTGGCGGTGGTGATACGGCGATGGACTGTAACCGTACCGCTATTCGCCAAAATGCTGAATCTGTAACTTGCGCATACCGTCGTGATGAGGCGAATATGCCTGGCTCAAAGCGCGAAGTAACGAATTCCAAGGAAGAGGGTGTGCAGTTTTTGTGGAACCGTCAACCGATAGAAATTGTTGGTAATGGTAAAGTCGAAGGTATTAAGGTAATCACAACTGAATTAGGTGAGCCTGATGAACGTGGTCGTCAAAGCCCAGTCCCGGTGAAAGGTTCGGAAGAAATTATTCCGGCCGATGTTGTTATCGTGGCTTTTGGTTTTCGTCCAAGTCCAGCGGACTGGTTCGCAGACTTTGGTATTGAACTTGATGAACGCCGTCGTGTAAAAGCGCCTGAGTCACAGGATTATAAATTCCAGACTGGTAATGAGAAAATATTTGCTGGTGGTGATATGGTGCGTGGATCAGACCTGGTTGTTACTGCTGTATTTGAAGGACGCGAAGCGGCTGAAGGTATCCTCGACTACCTGAATATATAAGATCGAATATAATAATTAATATTGCTCTCTCCTTTTTAAAGAGAAAAACATGTCAGAACTTAAGAACGATCGTTTTTTAAAAGCGCTAATGCGTGAGCCTGTTGATATAACCCCTGTCTGGATGATGCGACAGGCAGGACGATATTTACCTGAATACAAAGCCACACGCAAAAAGGCCGGAAGTTTTCTTGATCTCTGCAAAAATCCAGAGCTTGCCTGTGAGGTCACCATCCAGCCGCTTGATCGCTTTGATCTGGATGCTGCGATTTTATTCTCTGATATTCTTACTATCCCAGATGCTATGGGACTGGGTTTGTACTTTGCTGAAGGCGAAGGCCCCAACTTTAAATACCCTGTTCAAAACAAGGCAGCGGTAGATAAACTGTTTGTTCCCGATATGGAACAGGAGTTGGGTTATGTCATGGACGCCGTGCGTACCATTCGTAAAGAATTAGATGGTCGTGTGCCCTTAATCGGTTTTTCCGGCAGTCCCTGGACGTTGGCGACCTATATGGTTGAAGGCAGTGGCAGTAAAGATTTTGCCAAGGTCAAAGGCATGCTCTATGACGATCCTGCCAGTATGCACAAATTACTGGATGTAACTGCACAGTCGGTGACGCAATATTTAAATGCACAAATCGCTGCGGGCGCACAGGCGGTGATGATCTTCGATACCTGGGGCGGCGCATTGACGACCCGTGACTACAAAGCCTTTTCATTAAATTATATGCAGCAGATCATTTCTGGATTGAATCGTGAAAATGAAGGGCGCAAAGTTCCTGTTGTTATTTTCTCTAAAGGCGGTTGCCAGTGGCTGGAAGACCAGGCGAATTCGGGCGCCGATGCACTGGGCCTCGACTGGACTATTGATATTGGTTTAGCGCGGAAACGTGTCGGTGATAAAGTCGCGCTGCAGGGCAACATGGATCCTACTGTACTCTATGCATCTCCCGAGCGTATTCGCGAAGAAGTGGCTGACATACTTAAGAGTTATGGACCTGGCAATGGCCACGTCTTCAATCTCGGGCATGGCATTCATCAACATGTGAACCCTGAACATGCCGGCGCTTTTGTTGATGCGGTGCATGAATTGAGCAAGCCTTACCACACGAAATAATCAGTAAGTACTCTTCGAATTAGCGAAACTCTCTGAAATAACGATAAATATCAGTGAGTTATGGCCAATATTTGTGGCCGTCTAACGCCTTGAAAATAGTCTGTTTTTAACCCTCATCATGGTGTTGTTCCGTACAAGAGCTGACAACAGTGATTAAACAAATTATTTTAGAGGGCAACATAATATCAAAGCAAATCGTAAATCGTATTAAGGGTATTGGCCTGGCAATTATGCTGGTCATGGCTGGACATCAAAGCGCCTATGCTGCTCAGCTTACTTCATAACAACCTCAGTATTGTTAGAAGCCTACGATAACAAAGAAATGGCAGGTCAATATGAGACAACTGCAGAATATTTCTACGAAGCATCAGGTCGACTGGCCGAAGGTCAAACGGGTGAAGAAGTTGAGCAGGCTATTATTAGTTCTGCTGAGACCAAGGCCCACCTTTTTTTTGTAATATAATTTCATTAACAACTAAATTTTATGAGGAAAAAAGCCATGCGGTTATTACATACTATGCTTAGGGTCGGCGACCTGAAGCGCGCCATCAGTTTTTACACAGAAGTGTTAGGCATGAAGCTGCTCAGACAAAAAGACTATCCTGATGGAAAATTCACTCTGGCATTTATTGGTTATGGTGATGAATCTGAGAATACGGTTATAGAACTTACCCATAACTGGGATACGGATAACTATGATCTTGGTGATGGCTATGGTCATATTGCGATAGAGGTAGACGATGTATACAAGGCCACAGATGATATTAAACAACGTGGTGGCAAGATTATTCGCGATGCAGGCCCGATGAATGCGGGCAGCACTATTATTGCCTTTGTTGAGGACCCGGATGGTTACCCTATTGAGTTGATAGGTAAAAAGCACTAACTAAAGGCCTGGCTCCTTTATGGGTGCTGCCCAGCCTGTTGCCAGGCAGTTAGTATTTGTTGATCCGAATCAATATTTTTTCCAACAGGCAGTCTAGAATACTATTGTATATGCTGTATTTAAACGGGTGTTTAGTCCACCCGGTTCTCACACAGGAGGGTAGATCATGAATTCAACCTGGATTATCGTTGCAGATGGAAGTCGCGCCCGGCTTTTTGAGACAAGTAGCTCTTCATCAGACATTTTTGAAACAGAAACGCTTACCCATCCTGAAAGCCGCCTGCATGAGCAGGACCTGACCAGTGATCTCCCTGGCCGCGCTTATGATACTAGTGGTGAAGGTCGTCATGCCATGGGCAGCAGTGTCGAACCCAAAAAGCACGAGGTGGAGGAATTTGCCAGGCAGGTTGCATCACACCTGGACAAGGCGCGTACAGACAATAGGTTTAATCACCTCATTCTTATCGCTGCACCCGCCATGTTGGGCGAATTGCGAAATACGCTTAGTGCTGAAACAAAGAAACTTGTTGGCACAGAGATCGATAAGGACCTCACCCAGCATAGTGTCGAAGATATACAACAACACCTGTCTGCACATTAACCACCACCTTAACCACGGGAACGACCAGAGACGATTTATTTCCTGTTAAACAGGCTGCGTAGTTCCTGTTTGGCCTGTTCCAGAATCTTCTTCTGTTTGGGATCCAGCTTACAGCCAGCACGGTTTATATAGAAAACCAGCATCGACATGGCGGAACGAAAGGGTTCAGATTTTCGTTGCTTACTTTGTTCGGCAGATTTCTTTAATGATTTAGCGATTCGTTTTGGGTCTTTCCAGGTGAACACCCCCTCCTCAAGAGCGAGCGCGTGACTTTCTCTTGTTACCTTGCCGGACCATTTTCCTGATTTGGTAACCATGGTCTATGATCATAGTTGAATATGTTGAGCCCATCATCTTTATCCCGAATATCTTTATCCTATAGTAAAATGCATTTACAATACCGGGATGAAAATAACCGGCAATATTCGAAAACTAAAAACAGAGTTAGTCTCTCCAATTTATTATTCACTTCCGATTGGTGAGGAATTATTACCGATTAATCCGCTAATCGGTAAGTCGATATCATTTACGTTTGATGGTGATATTAACTGCGTGCATTGCGGACGAAAGATTAAAAAAACCTTTCAGCAAGGGTACTGTTATCCCTGTTTTCAATCGCTGGCTGAATGTGATTCCTGTCTGATCAAACCAGAGTTATGTCACTACCAGGCTGGCACCTGCCGTGAGCCGCAGTGGGGCGAAGAGCATTGTTTTCAGGATCACTATGTCTACCTTGCGAATACTTCAGGGCTGAAGGTGGGTATAACCCGCCAGACCAATATTCCTACACGCTGGATGGATCAGGGTGCGACGCAGGCACTTCCCATTTATCGCACCAGAGATCGACTGCTCTCTGGCATGGTGGAGGTGATCATGAAGCAACATGTTGCAGACAAGACGGCCTGGCAGCGAATGTTAAAAGGTGAGCCAGAGCCGATTGATATTGCATCGGAACGTGATCGCTTTCATAAAGAGTCTGAGGAAGAAATTAACGCTATATTAAAAGAGCACGGTGATGATGCCGTCACGTTTCTTGCTAATGAGCAACTTATTGAAATTAATTATCCCATTGAACAATATCCCGAAAAGGTAAAGTCTTTCAATTTTGATAAGACGCCAGACGTTGAGGGAACCCTGATGGGCATCAAGGCTCAGTATCTTATCTTTGATACGGGTGTACTCAATATTCGAAAATTCTCCGGCTATAAATTAACAGTAAACTGTTAGGCCACAAAATTTAGAAAGCCTTCTAGAAATTATTTATTACTATCGTCTGATTTTAGTTTCGCCCGAGGGTGTGCCTTGTCATAAACATTCGCCAGGTGTTGAAAATCGAGGTGGGTATAAATCTGAGTCGTATTGATATCACTGTGACCAAGTAATTCCTGAACGGCGCGCAGGTCTCCGCTGGATTCCAGTACATGGGATGCAAACGAGTGGCGTAGCATGTGAGGATGTATATGCGTGGGCATGGCCTGTTTTTGTGCCCAGTAACGCATACGTTGTTGAACACTGCGGGCTGAAAGTCGTTTCCCCGTTTGGCTCAGAAATAAGGCACCATCCGTATCAGCGACTTTTTCATTCCGGAGTTTTAACCAGGCCTTGATCGCGGTAATGGCCTGTTTGCCGATAGGCACAACACGCATCTTATTGCCTTTACCGGTGACCGTGACCAGGCCCTGTTGCAGATCGAGTTGCGCCATATTGAGGTTAACCAGTTCCGATAAACGCAGTCCTGAAGAGTAAAACAATTCAAGTATAGCAATGTCACGGATGGCGATAGGTGTTGTTTCGGCAATCGCTAGAAAGTGTTGTATCTGGTCTGCATCGAGTGTTTTAGGTAGTTTGCGGCCTATTTTTGGTGCGCGCACCTCTTTGGCCGGGTTAAGCTTTAATTGTTGTTCTACCATTAGAAAATTAAAAAAGCTGCGGATGGCACTGAGTTCTCGCTGTATAGACTTGGCACTGATTTGTCGACGATGCCGCTGTGCGACATAACTGGATACATGCGATTCTTTTACGTCGCATAAATTGGTTACGGAAAGTTCATCAAGGTGTTGGCTGAAGCGTTGTAAGTCACGCCCATAGTTATCAAGGGTATGGGGTGACAGGTGGCGTTCGTGCTGAAGTTTGTGGAAATATCGATCGAGTTCTTTTTGTGCGATCGTACTCATGATATTAGCCATGGGTATTGGCAAGAAGCTAGCCTGTCGTTAGCTCGTTGCTTTTACTAGTACCGGTCTCTAGTGTTCGCTTTAGGACGCGGGCAAGGATATTGCCAATTTGTGCGAGGAACATGGTGCCCATATCGGCACGGAATCGTTCGCGCTGATAACTGCCGATCGCCAGCATGCCATAGCACGTCGTAGAATTTTCACTTTCAACTAACGGGATAAGTGCGGCAGAGGCTATCTGCTCAGCATCATCGTCGAACAGAGATTCGAGTTGGCCATGCTTTAGTTGGCCACAGGCTGGCCGACGCTCCTTAATGATTTTTTCAAAGGCGCCTAGTGCAGGTTCACTCCAATCGATAACATCGGGGTGCGCCGCCAGTGTAGGGTGACCGGTATTAAATAGTCGAACCACAACCGTATCAGCATCAAAGTCTTTGCTTAATCTTGTTTGCACTATGCCCAATACGTCATCCAGATTTTTTGCATCCAGCAAGGCGAGTATTAACTGATTTATTTGGGTATTTAGCTTTTCATTGACCTGTGCATTTGCGATGAGCGTGTTGAGGCGCTTTTTGTGGGCGTCTTTTTGTTCTCTTAGGATCTGCACCTGACGTTCAACCAGCGAAACAGCACCTTGATGCTCATGCGGTAGAATCATACCGGCAAGCAAATCTTTATGCCGTTCAAAAAAGTCTGGGTTGTCTCGCAAAAATTTGACGATAGACTTTTCCGTATCATCAATGAGCGGTTTATTAGTATTGTGTTGTGTGCTCATATTGCTGTACTCATAATTCTAGGCTCCCCTCAAAAACAGTCGTAGCCGGTCCTGTCATCATCAGCGGTTGTCCCTCACCCTGCCAGCTTACAGTAAGTGTACCACCTGTGAGCTGAACTTGAACATTTTCGGATAGCAACTGCCACTGTCGGCCCACCGCAACTGCTGCGCAAGCGCCGGAACCACAGGCCAGCGTCTCACCAACTCCACGTTCATAAACGCGCAATTTGATCATGTTTTGATCAACGATCTCCATAAAGCCGGCATTAACACGCTGAGGGAAACGTTGGTGTCCTTCGATTTGCGGCCCCAGTATTTCGACTGGCGTAGTATTAACATTATCAACCTGTAGGACAGCATGCGGATTGCCTAAGGCAACGGCACCGATATTGATCGTTTCTTGATCAAGATCTAGCGCGTAATGGCCAGCAGCTTCTGCTGCTTCAAATGGAATTTGAGCAGGCTGAAATCCCGGGATGCCCATATTAACTGTGACCTGGCCGTCATCCTGCAACTCCAGAATGAGTTTGCCTGCTTTGGTCTGTACGGGAATGTGACGTTCCTGGGTGAGTCCCTTTTCATGGACGAAACGTGCAAAGCAGCGGGCGCCATTACCGCATTGTTCGACCTCACCACCGTCGGCGTTGAAGATTCTGTAGTTAAATAGCACGGAGCTATCCGTCGCGGTGTCTACCAATAGCAGTTGATCACAGCCAATACCGAAATGTCGGTCAGCAATGTGCCGAATTTGCTCCCGAGAGAGTGAGATTGGCTGGTTAATTCCATCTATTACGACAAAATCATTGCCCAAGCCTTCCATTTTGGTGAACCGAATAATCATAAACTTTCTGCTGTAATGGCCGATAGATCTATTTATCCCGAATTTATTCTAGAAATTACATATACTTAGTATGAATGGCAAGAAATAAATATAGCCACATACTTTCAGGAGAGCTGCTCTGAGCTTAAGCGTCCGATGATGACCCGTCTGACTACTATCTTGCTGATATTGTGCAGTTTTTTTGCCTGGACGCCCAGTGTGTTTTCAGCAGAGAAACTGAGGATTGGCTGGGTCATGGCGATGGGAAATACACCATTGCTGATAGCCAAACATAATGGTTTTTTCTCACAGGAAGGTGTGAAAGTTGAATTGGTATCCTTTGAGTCGGGGCCGCTGATTAAGCGGGCACTGAAGGCGGGTGATCTGGATTTAGCCTACATCGGTATGCCTGCTATGGCACATGCCGTGGCCGACGGGACCAAACTGAAGATTGTCTCCAAGGTTAATTATGGCCATGCCGCGTTAATCGTTAAAAAAGACAGTTCGATCACTAAACTGGGCGATCTAAAAGGCAAAAAAATTGCCGGCGTGCGCAAAGGCAGTGGCATGGATGTTCTGTTGCGAGGTTATGTTCTGGGCGAGCGTGCCAAACTGGATGCGCAAAAGGATGTCACGATCCTGCATATGCCCACCAAAATAATGGATGCCGCGGTAAATAGGGGGCTTGTTGATGCCGCTTTTGCCTGGGAGCCTTTTGTGTCATTGGCGGTATTAACGGGTCATGCCGACATTCTTCTGGAGACGAATGAAGCGATACCGAAACACCCCTGGTATGTTATTGCGGCCAGAGAGTCTACGTTGGAAAATAAAAGAGCTGAACTGCAAAAGGTATTAAATGCACACCAGAGAGCGGTGGGTTATTTAAGGGCTGATCCTTCAGCAGGCATGTCATTAATCATCGACACCTTTAATTTAGAAAAAGCAGTGAGTTATTCAAGCAAGAGAATACTACCAGAAGAAGTGGTGATGGAAGCACGCAAACGTCTGGGTTGGGAGTGTCAGTTCAGGCAAAAAGATAGAAAATTTTTACAGCGGTTGATCGATTATTCACAGAACCTTGGTTATTTAAAAAAACGATTACACGCTGATGATCTGATTGATGATGAGTCCATCAGCTACATAAATGCGTTAGAGTAATAATCCTTACGGCAACAGGTGCTCGTTCTTAAACAGGGATTCAATCGATTCCCGCTCTCGCACTAAATAACTATTATTACCATCCACCATTACTTCGGCAGCCCGCCCACGTGAATTATAATTCGAGCTCATGGTAAAACCATAGGCACCTGCCGAACGTACCGCGAGCAGATCGCCTTCTTTCAGATTTAGTGTTCGATCTTTTCCAAGAAAGTCACCGGTCTCACAAATAGGACCAACGATATCGTATTGATGTTGTTCGCCATTTTGTCTGGGGCAAACAGCAACAATCTCTTGCCAGGCGTTGTACAAGGCTGGGCGCATTAAATCATTCATCGCAGCATCAATGATCGCAAAGTGGCGATCACTATTATGCTTTAGATGTTCTATTTTAGTTACCAGTATACCGGCATTGCCTGCAATCGCACGACCTGGCTCCATGATGATCGAATAGTCATGACCCGCCAGTGTTTCATTCAAGGCCTTTGCATATTCATCCGGCAAGGGCGGTTTCTCATCCTGATAACGAATACCCAGTCCACCGCCAATGTCGATATGCCTGAGAGTAATGCCATCCGCTTTTAGCTTTTCCAATAGTGCAAGCACACGCTTGAGTGCATCAACGAAGGGGGTGATTGTGGTTAACTGTGATCCAATATGACAGTCAATGCCACGCACATCAAGATGGGGAAGTCCGGCGGCAACCTGGTAGATGCGTTGTGCATCATCGATGGCAATACCAAACTTGTTTTCTTTAAGACCTGTAGATATATAGGGATGCGTTTGGGCGTCTACGTCAGGATTTACCCTCAATGAGACAGGCGCAGTGTGCCCCAGCCGACCAGCGACCTCATTAATGCGATGTAACTCAGATTCTGACTCGACGTTGAAACAATGGATACCGACTTCAAGTGCTCTTTGTATTTCATCGGGGCGTTTGGCAACACCAGAAAAGACAATCCTGGCGGGATCGCCGCCCGCCGCAAGTACACGTTCAAGTTCGCCAATAGAGACGATATCAAAACCCGAACCTAATCGTGCAAGCACATTTAGCACTGCAAGGTTTGAATTTGCCTTCACTGCATAACACACCAGATGAGGTGTCTCCGCAAGCGCAGAGTCGAAGGCCTTCCAGTGCCGTTCTAGTGTGACACGCGAGTAAATATAACAGGGCGTGCCAAACTGCTGCACAATCTCCTGCACCGAGACGCCTTCGGCAAACAATTCATTATCGTGATATTGAAAGTGATCCATGATCGTAAAATATTATCTTATTTATTTTTTGAGTTATCTTCCGGGGATGCTTGATATAGTGGCCCCTTTTTACCACAAGCGGACAGACCCAGTAGCAAGATGCTACTGAGTAGAATAACCAGTGGTAGGGTGCGCCAATGATGGTTAGCTGAAAAACATTTCCTGGTCTGCATGGTCTTTGAACGGTTCCTGATTCAGTGTGTGCTGGAGATATTTGGCAGTAAATACGTCCCGCGAACAGATTGTTGACATATTATACGCAAATACAACTCGTGGATGATAGATAGATCATGGACAGAACCGGATTGGACAGAAGGGAGCGGACACTGGCTAGAATAAGCTAAGATTAGTGGGGGATACGATTTTACTCCGCTTTCATCACAATAGGCAGGGCATGACGACCATATACATAGGTATCGGCATATTTCTTACCCTTGGGTTGGTATTATTGATCAAGGGCGTACACCGGTTATGGCGACGAAAAATGGTGCGGGGCAGTTTGCAAGGCCTGGCAGGTCTGCTGTGCATTAGTCTTGCTGCGCTGGCAATTTCAGTAGCGATGAATCTATACACGTACCAGGTATTTAATCAGGAAGAGCTTGTTGCAGAAGTACGGTTTGAAGAAATGGGCCCGCAATATTACCGAATCTATTTTAGTCCAGCAGGCGAGGCGGCTCGGCTATTTGAGATGCATGGGGATGAGTGGCAGTTAGATGCTCGTTTACTAAAGTGGCACGGCGTGGCGAATCTGCTTGGCATGCAAACGGTCTATCGCCTGGAGCGCCTCAGCGGACGTTATCGTAGTGTTGAGCAGGAGCGGGACGATCGCCGTTCTGCTCATGGTCTCGCCGATTCAAAAGGACTCGATCTATGGGCATGGTCTCGCGAGCATCAGCAAGGGATTCCTCTGTTCGGCGAGGTTGTTGATGCGGTTTATGGCAGCGCGGCCTATATGCCGATGGCGAATCGGGCACAATTCAGAGTGACGGTTTCACACTCAGGTTTGATTATCCGACCTTCAAATGAAATTGCCAGGCAAACTATAGAATCATGGAATTAACATCGTGGAATTAGGATCAGGCAGGAACTAGTTACTTGCAGATACGCACGCAAATATTCAGCTGGGTTTTTTTAGCGACTATCGTACCGCTAACGGCATTAGCGCTGGGCGCTACTTATTATGTTGAACATGATTATCAACGTGATGTTGAAGAAGCAGCAGCTACCAACCTTGATACTTTAGGTGCATCACTTAAGAGGCGCCTTGAATTAGAGGTGCAGCTTGTTAGTGGCTTAGCAAAATCAAATGCCGTTCAGGAATTTCTACCACTACTGGGTGGGGTGGAGAGTGGACGGGTCCCCGCAGGATTTAATACTGCGCGGAGTCGCTTAAACCATTATTTCGAGGGCTTCCAGACTATATTGCAGGGCGCATATGCAATGCGCTTGATGGACAAATTTGGTAACACCTACATAAAAGTAAACCAGAGCAAACGAAGCATGCCTGCCTATGAAGGCATTAGTGGTATGTATTTTGTTGAACAGGAAGTCGATGGTCTTCTTTTCAATGCCGCGCTGGAACGATTGCCTGCTAATGAAGTGAGCATGGTGACGTTACCGCATAATGAACAACAGTCCTCTTTGATGGAGATACTCCCCTTGCTGGATTATGTTGTGCCGTTGTACCACGACGAAGAACCCGTTGGCGCGATTACCCTGACACGATTTGGTGATCGGATTGATACTCTTTTCAATCATGCCCCTCGCCTGTTCAATGCGAAACTTTTTGTAGCAGAAAATAATCCTGATAATAGCGATCGCCATGGCTTGTTGTTATTTGACGATGAATATGAAATTCATTTTGCACAGGTTCGTAATGAATATCAGTATCTCAACATGCGCTATGGTGATGAGATCTTCAACTATTTACTTGATGAGCCGTTTGGAAAATTAGAGCTCGCTAACAGTAATGAAACAATCTATTACCAGGAGTTTTACCCTTATCCAACAAGATTAACTAGCTGGATCATAGGACTAAAGGTGTCAAACGCAGAGGTGATTGAACCTTTTCAGCGAATTAGATGGGTTATCTGGTCTATTGCGATTATATCGCTGGTGATAAGTCTGTTTCTTGGCGATATTGGGGTCAGGTTGATTGCCCGTCCGGTACGTGAGCTTGCAAAGAGCCTGGTTTCCTATGCAAATGGGGAAGACGTTCAACGGGTCCAGTCCAATGCAAAAATAGATGAGATACGTGATCTTGAAATGGCATTCAATACTCTGGCGGATTCCCTGAATAAGACAAGTGAGGAACGCGACCGGGCACAGCGTATGATGTTACAAAGTGCCAAGCTTGCCAGTATTGGGCAAATGGCTGCAGGTATCGGTCATGAAATAAATAATCCGCTTAACAATATTATTTCTTATGCGAAGTTGCTTGAGCGTGATCTAGGAGAGCTAGACGAACGAACAGGCAAGGATCTTAAATCGTTAAAGGAAGAGGCGGTCCGTGCAAGTGATATTATTCGTGGTATTTTGAATTTTGCCCGGCAAGTACCGCCGCAATATGCACCTTTCAATATCAAGCAATGGTTACTGGATACGCTCAACCTGGTAAGGCAAAGCGCAAAGACGGCGTGCATAAATCTTAGCTATGAATGTAACGAGGATATTATTATTGACGCTGATCGTGGTCAGTTGCAGCAGGCCTTAATTAATTTACTTATTAATGCCATTCAGGCCAGCAAGAATGATTCAGAAGTAAAGGTTATTATTAATTTGACCGAAGAGAATGCTATTATTAGCGTCGTTGATCAAGGCAACGGAATCAGACAGGAAAGTCTTGATCTGATTTTTGATCCCTTCTTTACCACAAAGCCAGAGGGTGAAGGGAGTGGCTTGGGTTTGTCGGTTAGTCTCGGTATTATTGAACGACACAATGGACAACTAATACTAACGAACAATAGCACTGGTGGTGTTACGGCCACGATGACGATTCCAATCAAACAATCAGAAGACAGCCAGGATAATAGCCAGGAAGACAGTAGCAATGGATAAGCAACCAACGATTATATTTGTTGATGATGACCCAAAAGCCGGCGAGTTGATGCTGCGCTTTAGTGAAGATGCGAGTTTTCGATGTGAAAATTTTCAGGACTCTGAAGAGGCGCTGGCATATTTCACAGATAAGGGGGCTGACCTCATAATCAGCGACCTGAGAATGCCCAAGCTGACGGGTATCGAATTGTTGCGTGGGATTCGCCAGATTGACAAACAGGTCCCCTTTATCATCGTTACTGGTTATGCCGATGTAGAAAGTGCCATCGAAGCGATGCGCCTGGGTGCGAGTGACTTCGTAAAGAAGCCATTCGATATGGATGAGCTGTGCATGCAAATAGATAAGACGCTGCAACATGATGCCCTGGTCAGAGAAAATATTTTACTGAAACGCCAGCTCAGCGATGAGCGCAGTCGTTTCGGGATGGTCGGTCATGCACAGGCGATACAGGATGTGTATGCCATCATTGAAAAGATTGCAGATATTCGTTGTAACGTGATTATCGAAGGTGAATCTGGCACGGGTAAGGAACTGGCCGCACGAGCGATACACATGCAGGGGCAATATGCAGATAAACCCTTCATCGTCATCGATTGCGGTGCGCTGACCGATACGTTATTGGAAAGTGAGTTGTTCGGTCATGAAAAGGGTGCGTTTACAGGTGCGGTATCGTCAAAACCGGGTTTATTGGAAACAGCCACAGGTGGAACGGTATTTCTGGATGAAATAGGAAATATATCGGATGCCATGCAGATCAAATTGCTTCGGGTGGTGCAAGAGCAGCAGGTGACCAGAGTGGGGGGCATTAAGCCGACTAAGATCGATGTCCGTTTTATTGTTGCTACTAATCAGGATCTTGAAGCTCGCTCAGCCGAGGGCACTTTCCGTCATGATCTCTATCACCGTTTGAATGTTGTAAAGATTCGTATGCCACCTTTGCGCGAACGAAGAGATGATATTCCATTGCTATTACAACATTTTATTGATCACTTTAATCAACAGTATCAACGTAGTGTGACTGGCTTTGAGCCGGCCTCAATGAAAAAATTGATTGATCACTCCTGGCCAGGAAATATTCGCGAATTGCAAAATCTTGTTGAACGCCACATTGCACTGGCTGATGGTGACACGATGACACTGGGTGAACTTAGTGGTTTGCAACCGGCAAAACTTTCAGGAGAAGGTATCGATGCCGACTTGCCTGAGCTGGCTGAACTTGAACGGCGCTACATTCTCAGGTTGCTCGAACTTTTCAATGATAATCGCGAGAAGACTGCGGAGACACTGAACATTAACAAGTCAACGTTATGGAGAAAATTACAAAGCTATCGAGAGACGGAATCCAGTTAAACCTTCTAACATATATAGACTTTATACTATGGCCATCAAATGAAACCCACTCAGCAAATTGATCTGCGACGCCGTGTCAATCTTCCACTTTTGAGTTTTTATGGCATCGGTACTATTTTAGGGGCCGGCATTTATGTGCTGATAGGCAAAGTAGCGGGTTATGCAGGTATGCAGACACCCATTGCTTTTCTTCTTGCTGCGTTGCTTGCCGGCCTAACCGCTTTTTCCTACGCCGAACTTGCGGTGCGTTACCCAAAGAGTGCTGGTGAAGCCATCTACATACAGGAGGGTTTTCAGCGTTCCGCCCTTTCAATATTTGTTGGTTTGCTAATTGTTGCCGTTGGCATGACATCAACCGCGACACTTCTTAACGGGCTGATCGGATACCTTGATGAGTTTATGATTTTACCCCGTTGGTTAGTAATTTTTGCTTCGGTCTTGATCATGACCACCATCGTTATCTGGGGCATTGGAGAATCAGTGCTGATCGCGAGTGTCATGACCGTTGTGGAAATTATCGGCTTGCTGATTATTATCTGGGTGGCGAGAGACAGTTTTGTGTTCATCGCTGACAGAGCGCCAGAGATACTGCAATTTAATGACGCCGTTATCTGGAGCGGTGTATTACTAGGTGCGTTTGTCGCATTTTATGCCTTTATTGGTTTTGAAGACATGGTGAATATTGCCGAGGAAGTCAAAGATCCCAAAACAACCTTGCCTAAGGGAATTATTATCGCGCTAGTGGTGACAACGGTATTTTATATTATTATCGCCCTGGTCAGTGTTTTGTCGGTTGCGCCAATGCAGTTAGCTCAAAGTAACAGGCCTTTGGCATTAATTTATGAATTAAAAACCGGTGATCAGCCTTACTTTATTGCCATTATCAGTGTCATTTCAATTTTTAATGGCGCGCTCGTGCAGCTGGTGATGGCATCACGGGTGCTTTATGGAATGAGTCGGCGTGCATGGTTACCCTCTGTCTTTTCCACCGTAAACAAAACAACGCGTACTCCTATTCACGCGATCGTAGCGATAAGTGTTGTCATATTATTGTTGGCTTTATTACTTCCCTTATTGAGTCTGGCGAAACTAACCAGCTTTATAACGCTGACCATTTTTACCTTGATTAATATTGCGTTGTGGCGAATCAAGCACCGTGGCGATGTCAGCCCCGGCTTTTCTATTCCTCTCTGGGTACCCATTGCAGGTGCCTTGTTCAGTAGTATGTTTCTCTTCTATCAAGTGTTCCATTTCCTGTTGTTGTCATCGTAAGATCATTATAGCGTTACTATTCGTAATGTATATTTTTAGCTTTGTCCTGAATGGAAATCATCCTGGCAATATAATAAATGGCTAAATTTTGATATAATTCCGCCAATATCACGGGTAACGGAGCGGTAAGTTCGTCACGTGAAAATAATAAATAAGCAAGGCTGGAGGAATCAGCAAATGAATAAAAAAAATATTGTTACCGGTTTCGTCTTTGTCGCAGTGCTCTCTGTTGTGATTGCGATTGTTTCCACTGATGCTGATGAGGGTTCCCAAACAGCGGACACGAAAAAATCATCAGAGCAACTTAGCATGACTTCAACGGCTGATGTGCAAAATACGACACCAGAGACAGCGGCTACTACATCGGTGAAGAAACAAAAGGCCGGTAAGCCGACAGCTAGCCGAAAAACGAAAACTAAAACAGCAAAGGGTAAAACTACAAAACCGGCTTCTTCGTCTACTTCTTCACAGGGTACAAAAACAAGAGTTACACGCGTGCGTTGGCCTGGTATGAAGTACCGGATGGTGCGTGTTATTGAAGATGAAAAAATTGAACCGGCAACAGAATTAAGAACCTGGTCCAGGAAGCAGTGGGTTGATAAAGTCACCGGTCTTCGTAAAGCCGACAATAATGCCGCTGCTGAGCAGTATATTACGGCTTACAATGAGCAGTATCCGGGTAAAGATCTTAACCGATATCTAAAATAGGGTGATGGTCGTATTAAAAAGGGTGGGGCCTTCTACTCTTTCTGGTCACCCTTTCTGCTTTTAAACGTCTCATTTTCTTTATTATGAACGCTTTTATTAAGCACCTTGGTCAAGACTACGATGATCTTGCCGAACTCATCAAGCAAGCGCATCTAGGCCACATCCGCCTGGAAGGCAATGTGTATGTTCGACATGGAAATACCCTGGCACGATTATTTGCAGGCATTCTAAATCTTCCTCCCGCCGGTGAGTCGGTTCATCTGGTTGTGGATGGTTACCATGAAGAACAACAAATGCGATGGGACCGGAAATTTGATGGCCGTCTTATGCAGAGTTGTTTTCGAGTGAAGGGTGAGTATCTGATCGAAAATATGGGTCCTGCTTGTTTGTGGTTAACCTTGGGTGTTGAACAAGGTGTGCTGCAATATAACTTAAATCGGGTCAGCCTATGGGGGATCACTATTCCTCGCTGGTGTGCACCTCGTTTGGTCGCCTACGAAAAAGAAGTAGGCAGTGATTATGTGTTTGGGGTTCTCATTGAACTGCCTATCGTGGGGAAGCTGATTGAGTATAGCGGGGCCCTTCAACTGACCGATCTTGCCAGTAACTAAATTGCAATTTGGATCGTGCATTTTGCACTACAGGGTTGCGTAAATAATTTGTAAGCTATTGTTTTTATTCATATAAAATCTGGCGTGCATCTTGCCATACAACAATAGAAGATATGAAAAACTGAACTTCAATTGGAGGATCAACCATGCAACGTAGAACATTCTTACAGGGAAGTTTAGCAGGAGGCGCGGTCGCAGTAGCGGTCGGCGCAGGTCTGTTAAGCCCACAAAGCGTCTTGGCCGCCTGGCCAGCAGGTGCATTTGACGCGAAAAGCGTGCAGGACGCGATGAGCGGCTTGTTCGGTTCAGCCGATAGCACGGCCTCAGGTGACATCAAGATTAAAGCCCCCGATATTGCAGAGAACGGTGCCGTGGTACCGGTATCGGTCACCACCAGCATTGGTGGTACCAGCAAAATCGCGCTAATTGCCGAGAAGAATGGCTCGCCGCTGGCGGCCAGCTTTGATTTGG
>Ga0316206_1000362_pt1 | contig 68254 bp, 66 predicted proteins | sample 6monthpyrite_MG_FD_204942 | JGI IMG/M metagenome (GOLD analysis project Ga0316206, IMG submission 204942) | Microbial mat bacterial communities from mineral coupon in-situ incubated in ocean water Damariscotta River, Maine, United States -... | ecosystem: Environmental > Aquatic > Marine >...
TCGCCAAATGATTTTAATAAATCTAATGACCCCTGATAATCAGCACCGGGGCGACACTCTTTATATAAACGCGGCACGGTTTCCAGGTTGTGATTAAAGACATCCGGTGGTGATGTTTTTAAAATATCCATGGCGATATCAACTCGCCCCCTAAAGTCCGGCACCAGGGTTTCGACTTTTATATGGGGCGTCTGGGCGCGGGTTTTTTCGATGCACTCAACAAAATGTGTAGCACCACCGTCACGTAAATCGTCTCTATCGACGGATGTAATCACCACATATTTTAACTGCATGGCCTGAATGGTATCCGCCATATTTTGTGGCTCGTCAGTATCCAGCGGTAAAGGTCGGCCATGGCCCACATCACAAAACGGGCAACGCCGGGTACAGATTTCTCCCATAATCATAAAGGTTGCGGTGCCATGCCCGAAGCACTCACCCATATTTGGGCAGGAGGCTTCTTCACAAACCGTGAATAATTTTTGTTCCCGCAATATTTTTTTCAGGCGTTTTACATTGGGATGCGTCGGCGCTTTGGCTCGAATCCATTCCGGCTTACGCGGCATCTTTTCGGTTTTTTCTATTTTTATCGGGATGCGTGCGACTTTTTCAGCACCGGTTTGTTTTACACCCGCAACAACTTTTTGTTTACTCATGATTTATTCGCCAGTTTTCTTTTCACTAATATTCACAATATTTAATTGCAGACATAATTCTTTCATTAATCGCCATGTTGCCTGCTGCATTCCCAGGCTCACACCCAGCTTCTTTAAACTGGTGACCTGCATGCCAGCATAGCCACAGGGGTTTATTCTATCAAAATCTGCGAGATCCATATCCACATTCAGACTAAGCCCATGATAACAACCGCCCCGCTTTACCCGCAAACCCAGTGCGGCAATTTTTTCACCCTGCACATACACCCCAGGCGCTTTCGGATCAGCCGCGGCTTCAACGCCTACTTTTGCTAAAAATTTTATCACCGCATTTTCCAGTGCAGTGACCAGTTGGCGCACGCCCATACCTTTGCGTTTAATATCAATGAGTACATACGCAATTAATTGCCCGTTTGCATGATAAGTGACCTGCCCGCCCCGGTCAGATTGTACAACGGGTATATTTTCAGGATTTAGTAAATGTTCAGGCTTGCTGTTTGTGCCCAGGGTAAATACAGGAGGGTGTTCTAATAACCAGATTTCGTCTGCGGTGTTTTCGTTGCGCTGCGCATTGAACTGCTGCATTTCAGTTAATACATCGGCGTAATCTTTTACACCTAAGTATCTGATGATAGCGTATTGATTTAGTAACTGGGACATATTGATTAAAAAGAAAAAGACAACGCAAAAAAAGCAAGTAATCGCCAATGGCCGCTATTTTTTTTATAACTGTTAGTGCTTAAATACAACGTTTTTATTTGCGTCCATTGGCGGTTGTTCGCACACATTTGCGTTAACCTTTTAAGTGCCCTGTAGAAAACTCACAAACAATACAAAACATGATCGCACGCCGTAAGCTCAATATATAAATTATCCAGATGATTTTTACTATGCGCGATAAAGGTAATTGTTATGCTGGTAAATTTACCATTACTGCTCTGGTTAAATTTAACCGCACCTTCCGGCAAATCTTCAACGTGACGGTTAATGATTTCAAGCACGGCTATTTCAAGTTCGTCACCCGACCTTCCCATGGCTTTAATCGGGAATTCACAGGGAAACTTGAACAGGGTTTCCTGCTCTTCATCATAATATATGTCTTTGGGATCAACTTTTTTGCTATTCATCTTAACTCACCGACCATGTTAACCACTGATCATGTTAACTCACCAATCATGGCTTACAGACAAACCCGCTAGCTCGATTCACCCGCTCTGAGCTTAACTTTACAGGCCTGATATATATCTATCATCTTATCCCATATGGGGCCAGATTTGCCATTTGCAACGGGTTTACCATTGAGTACAACCACCGGCAAGATTTCTTTTGTTGAACTGGTCAACCAGATTTCAGACGCGGATAATAATTCAGCTTCAGAGAAATCACGCTCTTCACAGGGAATATTGTGCTCCCTCGCCAGCTCAACGATCAAATCGCGGGTTATTCCGGGTAACAGGCGAGCGCCAGACGGTGCTGTCACCAGCACATCATTAATCACCGCAAACACATTACTGGCCGCACCTTCGGTGACCAGGCCGTCATTAATTAAAATCGATTCCGCAGAATTATTATCATGCGCCTGCTGACGCAAAAGAATATTTCCCAACAAGGAAATAGATTTAACATTACAGGCTTTCCAGCGAATATCATCCAGCGTAATTGCCGAAACACCTGTGCGTAATTTTTCTTTATCGACGGGTGCCAGCTCATTCACCATAATAAATACGGTTTGACTAACCTCTCCAGGAAAACCGTGATTACGCACCGCAGCCACACCCCTGGTTACCTGCAGATAAATGGATGCATCTTCCCTTGAATCTTCCCTTGAATCTTCCCTTGAATCTTCCCTGGAATTTTTACTGGGGTTTTTACCGGGATTTTCATTCGAATTCAATGCTAGAATTTTTTCAAATACAGCCAGCCATTGCTGATTAGATAACGGATTTTCTAATCGTATTGCATCCAGGCTATTTTGTAAGCGCTGCAAATGCTCCTGCACACGCAGCATGCGCCCACCGTAGGCCGGAATAACTTCATACACGCCATCGGCAAATAAAAAACCGCGATCCAGTACCGATATTTTTGCCTGATCTAAAGGCAGGTATTCCCCATTTAAATAAACCTGTGACATTTTAATACTCTCAATATTATGAAAAGGAAACGTAAACTAACGCCGCCCATCAACACAACTATTATTATGCGCCTGAGAAACACAAAGCTGATTTATTTTTGCGCCTTTATTTGCATCCATTTGCATTAATCTTTTTTTAAAAATCGACTACTGCTGGAATAACTTAATAATATGATCTTTACCACGTTGCCACAAACTACCCTGATCGACCGACTGCAACGCTATCAAAGACTGTGAAATAATCTCTTTACCTTCCAGCTTAATACTCACCGTGCCTAGCTGCTGACCTTTGTTAAGCGGCGCTTCTATTGCATCATTTACATTTACAATCGCATCTAATTTTTTATATTGTCCTCGAGGAATGGTTACGAACATATCATCTATCAAGCCCAGACTGACATTTTCCGTAGCGCCCATCCAGACACGAGCTGTTTTGAGCGACTCACTTGCGGCGTACAATTTATGGCTTTCATAAAAACGAAACCCATAACTTAATAGTGACTGACTGACATTCTCTCTGGTCTTTTCACTTTTCGTACCCAGCACAATAGAAATCAAACGCATATCTTCACGTTTGGCTGATGCCACTAAACAGTAACCCGCCGATTCTGTATGCCCGGTTTTAAAACCATCGACACTTTTATCTCGCCACAACAATTTATTGCGATTATATTGTTTGATACCATTATAGGTAAATTCTTTTTCTTTGTACCATTCGTAGTGTTCAGGAAATTCTCGAATAACCGCACTGGCAAGTTTTGCTAAATCCGCGGCGGTTGTTACATGATTTTTATTTGGCCAGCCGGTAGCATTTACAAAATTAGTATTCGTCATGCCCAGTTCCTGAGCATGCTGGTTCATATAATCGGCAAAGGTTGACTCACTTCCTGCAATATGCTCGGCCAGCGCAACGGTTGCATCATTACCTGACTGAATAATTAAACCTTTTAACAGTTTACTAACGGTGATTTTTTTACCCACTTCAATAAACATTTTTGAGCCTTTCATTTTCCAGGCTTTTTTGCTGATAACAACCTCTTCATCCAGACTCAAACGTCCCGCTTCTATTTCTTTATAAACGACATAAGCAGTCATTATTTTTGTAATACTCGCGGGCTCAATTTTTTTATTGATTTTCTTCTCGGCCAATATTCGGCCACTATTAAAATCAATTAATAAAAAACTTTTCGCTGCCAGTTTTGGTGGTGAAGGTACAGGAGCGGCCTGTGCAACCGCAACCAGCAAACTCGAAAACAATGCCAGCATCATAAAAATTTTATTTAAAATTGTTTTTTTCATCTTGATATTTTTTAGCCTGTTACTTTAAAAGATTAATCTACAATGACACGGGCCTTGTTAAGCCCCATTTCATTAAGCTCATTAATGACCTGATATGCCAGATCAACATTGGGGATCGGGCCTATACGCACCCGGTATAATTTTACACCGTCATTTTCAATCACATGTACTCGCACACTGGGAATATTTTTATCTCTTAAATTTTCAGCCATTTTTTCCGCTGCATTTTCACTGCCCATGGCCGCAACCTGCACCAGTATTTTCCCGTTATTATTGATGGCTTCTGGCAGCACTACTTCACTGGTTTTTAAATCCAGCGCAGATGTATTTAAAACACGCAAACTCACCGGTCCGGTTCCGGTTGCAGAAATACCTAACTTTCGAGCCGCCGCATAAGACAGATCTATAATTCGCCCTTCATGAAATGGCCCACGATCATTAACTTTCAAAATAATTTTTCGACCATTACCCTTATGGGTGACTTCTACATAGGTCGGCAGCGGCAGGGTTTTATGCGCGGCGGTCATTGCATACATGTTGTAGGGTTCGCCACTGGAGGTTTTTCTGCCGTGAAATTTCGTGCCGTACCAGGAAGCGATACCTTCCTGAGTAAAGCCGTCAGAATTATTTAACACCTGATAGGTTTTACCCCGCACGGTATAGCTGGGCATATTACCGTATCGACTTAAGGGTTCATTGGCGGGAATCGCGTCTGGGGTGTCATTGCGCATAAAATCATCCGGCGCACTGTCACCACTGCTGGCACAGTTTAATAACGGCAAACATAAAACCGGCAATATAATCGGTAATATATTCGGCAATGAAAAGCGTTCAAAAAAATTACTTACTGGCATTTAACTGCGCATTTTTATCTGAATTATTCTCTACATTATATTGGGCAGAAACTGCCTGACTTAATTGATAAACCGCCATTGCATATAATGGACTGTGGTTATATCGCGTAATGACATAGAAATTATTCAACGTCATCCAGTACTCGTCACCTTTGGCGCCACTCAACATTAATAATGTTGCCTGGGCTGATTTATCAAAATGACTTACCGGCGCTACACCCTGTTTTTTGTATTCCGCCACACTGGTATGTGGTTTCATTTTTTTGCTGCCGAGTTTAGTCGCCCCAACGTCAACTGATGCGCGACTTGCAACCGGCTGATTTTTTACCCAACCGTGTTTTTTAAAATAATTGGCCACACTGCCAATTGAATCCGCTGAACCCGTCCAGAAATCGCGCACGCCATTACCATCAAAATCTACGGCATAACTTCTAAAGCTGCTGGGAATAAACTGAGGCATCCCCATCGCGCCCGCATATGAACCGGTTAACTTTTTAACATCCAGTTTTTCTTCGCGCACCATTAATAAATAATGTTTTAACTGCTTACGGAAAAATGCGGCTCTGGGTGGATAGTCAAAGCCCAGAGTAGTCAGCGCATCAAGTACCGGGTAGCTTCCGGCACGTTTTCCGTAATAGGTTTCTACGCCAATGATTGCGACGATGATTTCTGCGGAAACGCCATATTCTTTTTCCGCGCGCGCTAATAATTCAGCATTATCTTTCCAGAATTTCACACCTTTATTAATGCGGCTATCGGTCATGAATATTTTGCGGTATTTAGCCCAGGTTAACACCCCTTCCGCGGGACGCGAAATAGCCTCAAGCGCAGTTTTTTGCTGTTTTACCCCTTCCATCCAGTTGCTAATTAAGTCCGCATCGTAATTGTGCTCCCTCTGCATTTGCGCAATGAATTTCTGCACGTCTTCACGCTGACTGTAATTTTCACTCGCATTAACGCTCGCAGGAAACTGACAGATGAGTAATGTAATAATGCTGATTTTTTTCAAAATTGACTGAGTATTCATATATCTTATATTTTCTTAATTATATTAAAATTCGTTTAAACATTTATGCTGCCATTTTCATTTGCCGACGACTAACCGACTTAACATGAAGCAGATAAATAATGAGTTACTTCGACCATATTTTTCGATGAGAGTTTATCGACATTAACATGCCAAAACCTGCCATTAATGTCACCATCGATGTACCACCATAACTGATCAATGGCAATGGTACCCCAACCACCGGCAAAATACCTGATACCATGCCTATATTTACAAACAAATAAACAAAAAATGTCAGGCTTAAACTCCCTGCCAGCAGACGTGCGTAGGTATCCTGCCCTTGCACCGCGATAATTAAACCACGAATAATGATAAAACCATAAAGCACCAGCAACAACAGGCCACCGAGCAACCCAAACTCTTCGGCAAATACTGCAAAAATAAAGTCAGTGGACTGCTCGGGCAGGAAATTTAAATGTGACTGACTACCATTAAGCCAGCCACGACCATAAACGCCGCCGGAGCCAATAGCAATTTGCGACTGAATGATATGATAACCCGCACCCAGAGGATCACTCTGCGGATCGAGCAGGGTCATTACCCGATCGCGCTGATAATCATGCATAAAGTGCCATAAAACCGGCAACAGTGATGCGGCCATTACAATCATGCCAAGCATCACTCGCCAACTTAAGCCGCCTAAAAATATAACGAAAAAGCCCGCGGCAAAAATCAATAGAGAGGTCCCGAGATCGGGTTGTCGAGCGATTAAAAAGGTCGGTATCAAAATTAACGTGGCGGCGATTAACAAGGTACTCCACGACGGGGGCAATGGCTTTTCAGCAAAGTACCAGGCAATCATCATGGGAGTCACAAGCTTCATCATCTCCGAGGGTTGAAACCGCACAAAGCCTAAATCCAGCCAGCGCTGCGCACCTTTACCCACATCCCCCATAACCAGCACCAGCACCAGTAAAATCACGCCGATCCCATACATCCATGGGGACCAGAAACGCAGGGTTGATGAAGGGATTTGCGCAACAATCAGCATGACAACAAAAGCCAGCGCAATTCGGGTAAGTTGTCGATTAATCAGCGCTAAAGATTCATCACCTGCACTGTAGAGCACCCCAAGCCCCAGCATAAGCAAGATAGCGATGCTCAGTAGCAACATGTGGTCAAGGTGCAGCACGCGCATCAGGCGCAGGCTAAAACTCGGGTAATAATGTTTATCCTGAATACGGTTCATCTGGCTTTTTTCTCTTCACTATTTATACGCAGCCATTCATCAACCACTTTTCGTGCCATGGGTGCTGCAACACTGCTTCCGTGGCTGCCATTTTCCGCGATAACGGCTACTGCAATTTGAGGATTTCTGGAAGGTGCAAAGGCGATAAACAGGGCGTGATCGCGTAATTTCTTAGCGATGGTTTCCTCATCATATTCCGCATCCTGCGCAATACCAAACACCTGTGCGGTGCCGGTTTTCCCTGCCATTTTAAATTTCAAGCCATAACCTGTATTTCTTGCGGTTCCCCTTAAACCGTGCAATACGCTCTCCATACCCCCAACGGCATAACGCCAGTTAACTTCACGCTTTAACTTAATTTTTTCTCTGGCGGACCAGTGAATAGTGGTTTTTTCACTCACCCCGGTGTCTTCTATTTGCGCTAATAAATGCGGCTGATTGATTTCACCCCGCATCGCCAGAATTGAGGTCGCGCTGGCAAGCTGCAATGGCGTCGTTAACATATAGCCCTGGCCAATACCGGTAATTAGCGTTTCCCCCGGGAACCATATTTTATTTTTTACGCGCTTTTTCCAGTCTCTCGAGGGCATTAATCCGGGGCGTTCCCCGAGTAGGTCAACGCCGGTTTTTTCTCCAAAACCAAACTGGTGCATAAAACTGTAAATACGGTTTATACCCATTCGATAGGCCAGTTCGTAGTAGTAAACATCACAGGACTGCTCAATGGATTTATTCAGGTCAACCAGCCCATGACCAGTTTTTTTCCAGTCGCGGTACTTTCGTTCTTCATTAGGCAGCAAATAGTGCCCGGTACAATTGATTTGCTCTTTATGACCGATCGATCGGGTTTCCAGACCACCCAGCCCAATAAAAGGCTTGACCGTAGAACCCGGGGGATACTGCCCCATAATTGAGCGGTTAAATAAGGGCCGGTCTGGGGAGTCCGCCAGGCGTCGATAGTCTTTATGGCTGATACCGTGGACAAACAAATTAGGATCAAACGAAGGCAAACTCACCATCGCAAGAATTTCACCGGTATGGGGTTTCATTACAACAACAGAGCCGTTAAAACCTTTTAGCGCCTTTTCAGCCACCTGCTGTATACGTGCATCCAGGGTCAGCCATAGATTATTGCCCGGTACCGGCGGAATTTTATTCAGCACGCGCAGCTCTCGGCCCTGCACATTCACTTCATTATTTTTATAACCCACCAGCCCGTGCAGCTGGTCTTCATAATATCGCTCGAGGCCGGTTTTGCCGATATGCGTTGTACCCTTGTAATTACTTTCATCTATGCGTTTTAATTCATTTTCGTCTATGCGCCCCACATAACCCACCACATGGGCCATGCTTTTCCCCAGGGGATAGAATCGTCCCAACCGTGCATTAATTTCTACACCGGGAAAACGATGCCGGTTTACCGCAAATCTGGCAACTTCTTCTTCAGATAGTTTTGTGCGCAGGGGAATTCCTTCAAATTTACGGCTGCGTTTTAACAGGCGCGTAAAGCGCTTCAGAATGTCTTCATCTAATGCCACAATGTTCCCGAGCTCATGCAATGTGCTTTGCATATCACCTATCTGCTCGGGGATCAGCTCAAGCTGGTATGAAGGGCGATTTTCTGCCAACACGGTACCGTTGCGGTCATAAATCAAACCCCGGTTGGGGACCAGTGGAGTTAACCGAACCCGGTTATTTTCTGATAATGAAGAAAAGTAACTAAACTCGAGAAATTGCAAATACACCAGACGTGACAGTAGTACCAGCAGTATCAACACACTGAATATCGCCGCCACCAGAGCACGCCGCTTAAACAGCTGCGCCTCCAGTGTATGGTTTTTAATTACTGCACGACCTGACATTTAGCTTATAACTCAGCCCGGATTATTCGTTATCAAAATGCGTTTCATTGAAGGATGCCTGCGGCTATTTTTTTGAATCTTCATAACGCTTGATACTATCAAGAATTTCCTCATGGGCGCGATCCATACCTACCCAACTCTCAACTTTCACCCACTTGCCGGATTCCAGCGCCTTATATTGCTCAAAGAAGTGGGTGATCTGGTTAATCACGTCATCATGTAAATCCTGAGGGGCATTAACATCGTCATATAATTTGGTCAGCTTACTCACTGGCACTGCCAGTACTTTATGATCTTCACCCGCCTCATCGGTCATTTCCAGCATGCCAATCGGGCGACAACGAATTACCGATCCGGAAATTAGCGGCACAGGGGTAACCACCAGCACATCAACCGGGTCTCCATCCTGGGAAAGCGTATGGGGCAGGAAACCATAATTACAGGGATAAAACATCGCCGTGCCCATAAAGCGATCCACCATCAGGGTACCACTATCCTTTTCTACTTCATATTTAACTGGTGATCCGTGAGAGGGTATCTCTATGACAACATTAATATCGCGGGGTACATCTTCCCCAAGAGGGAGATTATCAAGATTCATACGTTTTTTACCTTAATTGATTACTGTTCTTGCGAACTTTTTCACTTAATCCGGGATTATATCAAGAAGCAGCACCAGAGAATACTCGACATATTCTGCGCATTGATTACAATCCGTGACTACTGGCAATAATAATCCTTAAAAAAACCCGTAAATGGGGGGGAGAAAAAGGATATGAGACTCGTACTACTAGGGGCACCCGGCTCCGGTAAAGGCACACAAGCTAAACTATTAGTTGAAAAATTGGGCATTCCGCAAATCTCAACCGGCGATTTACTACGCGCGGCTGTTGACGCGCAGACCCCGTTGGGCAGACAGGCCAAGACCATAATGGACGCTGGCCAACTGGTTCCCAATGACCTGGTGCTAGGCATGATTCGCGAACGCCTGAATAGCACCGATGCCCAGAACGGCTTTATTCTCGATGGCTTCCCGCGAAATGTGGAACAGGCGCAGGCCCTGGATGAACTCCTTAACAGCCTGTCTCTGCCCATCCAGAAAGCCATATTAATCGATATTGATTTTGATATTCTGATGCAACGCCTTACCGGCCGACTGACCTGCGAAGATTGTGGCGAAGGCTTCAACACCTTCACAAACCCGCCAGCCATGGATGAAGAGTGCGATAACTGCGGCGGCAAATTACACCACCGCTCAGATGATAATGAAGAAACCATTAGTAAACGCCTGCGCGTTTATGAAACCCAGACCCAACCTGTGGCAGACTTCTATTCAAACCAGGGCAAACTCTCTACAGTAGAAGGCAAGGGCGATATTAAAAATATTTTTTCTGCCATTCAGATTGCACTAAAAAGCGCCCGCCCAGCAACCAGCATGAATACAGCTTCCACCAGCCCGGCACCTGAAAGACAACGGGAAGTAAAACCCGCTTTCACTGAGGAAGCTAAGCCGGTCGCTGCTCCTGCTCCTGCTCCTGCTCCTGCTCCTGCCCCGGCACCAGCACCGGCTGTTACAGAAAAAGCCGAGAGCCAGGAACCGGCACCGAAAAAACCCGCTGCAATAGTAGCAGATAAGCCAGCAGCAACCAGCACCACTAAACAGGCGATCACGAAAAAGACACCCCAGAAAAACAACCAGAAAAAGACACCCAAGAAAGCAGCTCAAAAAGCCGTAGTGGCAAACAAGGCCAAACCACAAAAGCCGACCAAATCTGGCGGCCCCGCAAAAGCAGCCAAACCTGCTGCCACAAAAAAAGTGCCCGTAAAGAAAAAAACAGCCGCCAAAAAGAAACCGCCAACTAAAAGCAAAGTAGCGAAACCCGTTGATCCCCGTGAGCAACTCAAGCAATTAAAAGCCGAACTCCAGCAGTTAAATGCCGAAATTGCACAAACTGAAAAACGCAACAAAGCACTCATTAGCATTGAGCTAAATAAAGAACTGCAGCGCAAGCGGTTTGCCGGTCAATGGGAAAAAGATGTGGCTAAATTATTGAAGAAAATAAAATAATTAAGACAAGGCTTACTTTGACTCAAATAAGGGGGGCTATTTAGCACCCCTTAGTTGTTAGTGTAAAAATATTCGACAAGCAATTTCATAGTATCTCTTTGTTTTTTATGGATAAACTTATCTGTGTGCCTTTAGTCACATAAGCTGTAAATTAATCCGCCACACTAACTACTAGCCATAACCCTATGATTTTATTATATAAGTAGAAATAAAAGCCTGTCTTTTGCTGACAAATCTTACACTTTTTAAATACTTATCCACCATCTATTTTTGTAAGCTATTGTTTAATATTAATTTATTAAACATGGAATACTCCATGCTTTATATGACCCCCACCTGCATCATAACGACTTACCCATTATCTTTAGATGCGGCACAATAAAATGATAAAACCCATATAAATGATAAAATTACAGGGAAGAAGCGACTCGAAGACCACACTTTGAGCGAAAGGTATATATGGAAACTGACTTAATGACTTAAATAGATTAATGGATTCCAATTATGCGCTCAATTACAATAGCTGCCCTCTGCTTGCTACTGGCCATTGCGTCAATTCGTGCTCACGCTGACACCTCACTTCAATCTGCAGAGATAAACACACCTTCAAACGCTGATCAGATAACTTATCCGTCTACGCCCGATGCAACCACCCAGACACTCCCCCTGGCGACCCCTTTGAGTACTTACCAACAGGCCCTGAATCACCTGCTCGGTAGAAATGGCGTGGAAAAATCCGCCGAAAAAGCCGCCAGCCTGTTTAAGGCGCTAGCGGAGCAAAACTGGAGTTCAGCTCAACACATGTTGGGGAATATGTACTTACATGGAAAAGGGGTAGAAAAAAATGACCTGCTGGCATATAAATGGCTGAGTCTGGCCTCAAAAAATAATATGCAACTGGCAAAGGCGATCCACACAAAGCGCCGGCAACTCTATCAAAACCTGCAAAGTAATCTGTCGTTACAATCGCTCAACAAGGTCGAAACCTGGATTGCGGAATGGAAGCCCAACAATGCAACGACGCAATTAAATTAATCAGACTTTGTCATTCCCGTATGCTTCTGGCGGGAATCCAGTGTCTTTACGACACTTAACGTCACCGAACCCCCTGCTTTTATTTGCCTTATAAGCCTGAACAAAAGCCTGGGCGTTAGCTATCAACACATTAAGTCGATGGCTCGCAAATTATGACTTCTGCTCAGTTTCCGTCTGTGCCGCTTCAATATCCGCTTTAACTTTTTCCATATCCAGGGCTTTCACCTGCTCAATAACCTGCTCCAGGCCTGCTGCAGGTAACATACCTGCCTCAGAAAACAGCACGATCTGTTCACGGAAAATCATCAGTGTTGGTATTGAGCGAATTTGAAAATGCGCGCCAATGGCCTGCTCATCTTCAGTATTAACCTTAGCAAAAACAATATCAGAGTGCTTCTCGGAAACCTCTTCATAAATTGGACCGAAATTTTTACAAGGTCCACACCAAGGTGCCCAGAAATCAATAATTACGATATCATTTTCAACGATGGTTTTTTCTAATGTTTCTTCAGTTAGTTCGACAGTTGCCACAGGCGTATCTCCAATAATGTTTTAAAGTAAGGGTAAATGATAAGGACAGATACCTGAATAAAGGCGAACACCTGCGTTTTAGAACACCCTATTGCATTTTGTTAAATATTAACATTAACTTATATTTGGGTCGAGCGGCTTTATTCAAAACTCATTATCAACTTTTTTGGCAAAATAGCCTAAATATTTATATATGACAATACATTCATCTCATTGCGCAGACTTAACACTGGTTATCGACCAGGGCTCACATGCGAGTCGGGTTGCTCTGTTTTCAAAAACTGGTGAACAGATATATTTGAAATCCCACGCCATTTCAACCCATTCAACAACCTCAAAACAACCTGTCTACGAACAGGATGCACAGGAGATCCTGCACTCAATCTTAAGCCTGCTAAACAACATTCCCGATAATTTAAGTGCAAAAATTAAATGCGCGGGATTGTGTACCCAGCGTTCAACCATTGTCGCCTGGCACAAAATGAGTGGCAAACCGCTGTCTCCAGCCATTAGCTGGCGGGATACCCGTTCACAGCCCCTCATCAATAATCTGTCCACACAGGCAAAAAAAATAAGAAAAATTTCTGGTCTGCCGCTTTCAGCGCATTACTCTGCGGGCAAAATACACTGGTTATTAAATAACTGCCCAGAAGTAAAACTGGCCGCAAAAGACAGACAACTGTGCATTGCCCCACTCGCCAGTTACCTGCTATTTCACCTACTAAATGAAAAGCCCTGCATTGTTGACCACAGCAACGCTCAGCGCAGCCAGCTTTTTAATAGCCAACGCCTTAACTGGTCGAGTGAACTATTGCAGCTGTTTCAAATCGACCCCCACATTTTGCCCGATTGCGTACCGGTCATATATCACTATGGCCACCTGCACTTAAATAACATAGCACTGCGTGCCGTAGTGGGTGATCAGAATGCCGCTTTATACGCCTACCCAGCTCTCGCCGAAAACACCGCGCTTGTTAATATTGGCACCGGGGCATTTGTTTTATCACCCGCACCAGGACAAAATGATGAAAACCTAAAACTACTTCACACCCTCTCCAGCAGTGATGAAAAAGAAGTGCATTTTGTTACCGAGGGCACAGTCAATGGCGCGGGGGCTGCGTTAAGCTGGGCACAGGAAAACGACCCGGTTAATATTATTTCAGCCCATACCGTTTCAAAAGACAATCTTTTCACACAGTTGCCCGACTGGCTAAAACAAATTAAGTCGCCACCGGTTTTTATTAATACCATTGCCGGGCTTGGCTCACCCTGGTGGTGCAATGCGGGGGAGCCAGAATTTATTGGCGAGGGAAAACACCTTCAGGCGAATCGATATGTGGCGATTATTGAAAGCATTGTATTTTTAATCGTTAAAAACATTCAGCAGCTTAACGCTCAACCGGACACTTTATATCTTAGCGGTGGCCTGTCACAATTAGATACCCTGTGTCAGAAACTGGCGGATTTATCGCAAATAACGGTGCAGCGATTCAACACGACCGAAGCCACCGCCAGAGGGTGTGCATGGCTGGCGAATCAGATCTGCCAGGAGAATCAGACAGGGCTGGAGAATCAAGCATTTAATAACAACCGCATGAGCTGGCAAGCGCTGCAGGTATCGCAGCAGTTTCAGCCCTCGGATTTTGGCGATGAAGCAATTGAAATTAAAAAAAGATATCAGCAGTTTGTCGGAGAATTAAACAGGCGCTGCACGAGTGACTAAACTCACACTATCCACAAATCACTATTTCGAGTAAAGCATGGCAATACCTTATCTTGTTGCGCACCGGGGCCAGATGGAAACTTTCCCGGAAAACACACTGGTAGCCCTGGAGTCTGCCCTGCTCAGTGGTGCCGTCTATATTGAGTTTGATGTTCAGTGCACCGCCGACGGTCAGCTGGTAGTAATTCACGACACCGAGCTTTTTCGCACCACCGGCATACAGGGCAATTTATTTGAAATGACCTATGCCGAAATTAAAAATATACGCGCCCACGAACCGGAGCGATTTTCCCTGGCATTTTTTAATCAGCATATTCCCTTATTAAGTGACGCTGTTAAACTACTACAGGCTTATCCCCAGGCAACTGCATTTGTAGAAATAAAAGAAGAAACTTTAAAACAGTACGGTACTGACAAGATAATGCCCGAGCTTTTAAAAACGCTGGATATTATTCACACCCAGTGCGTAATAATTTCCTACAATGAAAACGCCATTGAATACACAAAAAACAAGAGTGATTTTTTAACCGGCTGGGTGCTTCACCATTACGACAATGCCAGCCATGAAATCGCTAAAAAAATAATGCCGAATTATTTAATTGCCAACCACCGAAAAATCCCAAAAAACTCTGATCCCTGGTCAGGTGACTGGATATGGATGGTATATGATATTACCGATCCGGAACTGGCACTGCACTATGCAAGCCACAATATTCCACTCATTGAAACACGTGATATCAGCCGCATGCTAGAGCATCCTATACTTGCATTGAACACGCAATGAAATCCCCCCCCTAAGATTTCTATAACATTAATGAGCGTAACAAAAAAATAAAACTATGGTGGATAATCAAGACTACGACATTGTGATTATCGGTGCGGGGATACAGGGTGCAGGCGTTGCCCAGGCCGCGGCCGCCTGTGGTTACAAAACCCTGGTCATTGAAAAATTTCCGCAGGCGGGAATGGGCACTTCGTGCAAATCCAGCAAACTCATTCACGGCGGTCTCAGGTATCTGGAAAGCGGACAATTTAAACTGGTTAAAGAATGCTTATCAGAAAGAAAAACCTTATTAAAAAATGCACCCGAACTGGTGAAACTTATTGCCTTTTATATTCCGGTTTACAAAAATAGTTTACGTCCGGCCTGGTTAATCTGGATCGGGCTTTTTATTTATTCTATTTTTAGTTTAAAAAAATTCACACGCCTTAAAAATAATGAATGGCCCACACTTGATGGGCTTAAACTAAACAATATTAAAGCCATTTTTAAATATTACGATGCGCAAACTGATGACCAGAAACTAACCCGGGCAGTTATTCATTCCGCGGAAAAACTGGGTGCGGCTATTTTATATGATGCAGATTTTATAAAATCATCCGCCCAGAAAAACACCCACCACTTAAGCTATAAAAAAAATCAGCAATTACATTCAGTAAACTGCCGCTGTATTGTTAACTGCACAGGCCCATGGGTTAAATCAACGCAGGAAAAAATATCACCTCTGTTAAAAACCCCGCCAATAGAGTTGGTCGCCGGCACGCATATTATTATTAATAAAACCATCAGCCGCGGCGTTTATTATCTGGAAGCAGCGGATAAACGTGCGGTTTTTGTGATGCCCTGGAAAAATGACACTACACTGATTGGTACAACCGAAAGAGTTTTTACCGAAGACGCGGATAATATTTCACCCACTGAAGATGAAAAAAATTATTTACTACAAACCTATAATCGATATTTTAAAGCAACCGCAAGCGATGAGAACATTACCGAATCTTTCGCCGGTTTAAGGGTGCTGCCGGTCAGTGACCAGTCGGCATTTAATAAATCCAGGGAGAGCCTGATTATTCACAATGCATCTTCCCCGGGCCTGATAACTTTAATTGGCGGCAAGCTAACTGCGTACCGCGCTGGCTCTGAAGATGTACTGCATCAAATAAAAAAACTACTGGGTGCCCCTGAAAATGCCCGCAACGGCAACACCAGAGACATACCACTTTAAATTACACCCCCTCAGTATCCCTGTAGCAAACTTCGAAAAAATCATGCTAAAACTAAGGATTATTCTTAAAAGTAAGTGCTATTCTTTTGCTCAAACTTCCTCTACAATCCACCCAATTTTTAATCAACTCGATTTTTTTCAGGTAATGCTTATGTCTTCACTTCAGGCTTTAATTTTCGATGTCGATGGTACCTTGTCAGATACCGAACGCGACGGACACCGGGTGGCTTTCAATCAGGCATTTGAGCAGGCTGGGCTGGACTGGAACTGGTCAGTTGAACTCTATGGTGAACTACTGGCGGTTACCGGCGGCAAAGAGCGCATGGCGTATTATCTGGAGAAGTTTAATACCGATTTTCCCACCGACGATAAAACCCCATTAATGATTAAAGAGCTACACGCGTCTAAAACAGATCATTACACCGAACTGCTTTCCACTGGCGCGATACCTCTGCGCCCTGGCGTAGAACGCCTGATTCACGAAGCCCGTGAAAACGATATGCGTATTGCTATTTCCACCACCACAACACCGGCCAATGTAACCGCCCTGCTTGAACACGCACTGGAAAAAGGTTCCAGCGACTGGTTTGAAGTAATAGCCGCAGGGGATATTGTGCCCGCCAAAAAACCCGCCGCGGATATTTACCTGTGGGCATTAGAGCAACTTAAATTAAAACCCGAGGATTGCCTGGCTTTCGAAGACTCGGAAAATGGCATTAAATCGTCTCAGGGTGCAAACTTAAAAACCATTATCACCATTAATGATTACACCCGCTCCCACGATTTTACCGGTGCAGCGCTGGTGCTAGATCAGATGGGCGAACCGGACAATGGTTTTACTACGATTGCCGGTGACGACCATGGCGCAAGTTATGTCAACCTCGAGCTACTGAATAAAATACACGCCGCAACATAATTTTCCAGCATAATTTGAGCATCTGAATCCATGTGGTCACAAACTGAAATTCGCCTTAGCGCAAAACAAAGAGGTTTTCATTTAGTGACCCGTGAAATTGTCGATGTACTGCCCGAGCTATCAACAATTAAAACCGGCCTGTTCCATCTGTTTATTAAACACACTTCAGCGTCCCTGAGCATCAATGAAAACGCCGACCCGGACGTTCGCCGCGACCTGGAAAGTCACTTCAATCAATTTGCCCCGGAAAATGCACCCTACTATTTACACACCCAGGAAGGCAGTGATGACATGCCCGCCCACATTAAAAACTGTATTTTAGGCAGTAGCCTTAGCATCCCCATCAGCAATGGCAGCCTTAATATGGGGATCTGGCAGGGCATTTATTTATGTGAGCACCGCAATCACGCCACAGGGCGAAACCTGCTTGCAACCTTACAGGGTGAGACTTTTTCAAACCGGTAAAGCCCTTCTTTATTCATCCACGCACCATAACAGCTCAGTCACGCACATAAGCATTTGATTTACTTTACTAAAACAGGTTAAGCTGCAACTTAATTATAACAAGTGCGTAATATTATGGTGCATTTGCCTCTTCCCTACGGTGATTAAAGAACGGTGATTAAAGAACGCCGATTAAAGAACAGTGATTAAAGATGACTGCTGCTATACTCATAAATAGCCCCAATACAGGACTCCGTTAATGACAAATACCACACCACAAATTAAAGATGACGAGCTTTACCGCCTGTTACGGGAAGGCAAGGTGGATGAATTCAATACCCGCCGGGAAGCGGGTGAAAGTTGCGATCTAAGCGCAGCGGATTTTCGTAGTGTCGACCTGACCGGCCTCAATGCTGACGGGCTGGATCTGAGCAATTGTTACTTCAGAATGAGCAACTTACGGGGCGTAGATTTTTCCAATACCCGCCTTGACGGTGCAAGTATTCACGGCGCACAGATTTCCGGTGTATTCTTCCCGGCGGCCCTCGATGCCAATGAAATTCTATTGTCACTTGAGCACGGCACCCGCATGAGATACAAAGCCTGATTAAAATGAACACAACAAAAACCGATACGAAAGCTTTCACAACACTGCTTAGCCAGCCTGATAGCGACATCAGTCTGGCACAGGCAGCGCTGATGATTGCCCGGCTTGAGTACCCTGAACTCAATATCGATGATTATCTGTTAAAAATAAATAATCTGGCGGAGGAAATAAATAATCGCCTGCCTGCCACTGCCAATGCCGCAGAAATATTAAAACAGTTAAACCATGTCCTCTTTGTTGAAAAGGGCTATGGCGGTAATAGCGCCTCGTACTACGATCCCCGCAACAGTTTCTTAAACGATGTAATTGAGCGCAAGCTGGGCATTCCCATTAGTCTATCAATATTATATATCGAGCTTGGACATGCGCTGGGCCTGCCATTAAGTGGCATTTCTTTTCCGGGGCACTTTCTGGTAAAGCTGGAAATAAGTGATGGGGCTATTGTCCTCGATCCATATTACGGTGGCATTTCACTCGACGAAGAAGACATAGAAGAACGCCTGCGGGAATACTACGGCGCCAAACTGGATAAGGCTCGCGCCCATGGCGTGCTTGCCAGTAGCACTAATAAAGATATTATTCTGCGCGTAATGCGCAATTTACGTAACCTGTATATGCAGGAGGAAAACTGGATGAAAGCCCTGCCCATGGCCGATATTATGGTAGAAATGGACACCGACCAATCCGATGCACTCAAAGCTCGCGCCGCCATTTATGATCAACAGGAATGCCACATTCCTGCACTGGCTGACTACAGCGCCTATTTAAAATTAACCCCCCACACTCTGGGCAACCAGTTTATTCGTGCACGGGTTATTGATTTAGCTAAATCCGCGCGCAGGGTTTGCTAAAGAATCTAATTTTTTTGACAGTCACCCCTTAATAAAATTAAAATACTTTCCTTTAAAAATAACGCCTGTTTAAATTTAACGATTAAACACAGGCATTACCCTTTGAGAAAAAATTTAAACATACACGAATATTAACGGCTTAAACATAAAATGAAAACATCTAAACCACCTGTTGTGCTTTGCTTTTCAGGTTTGGACCCAACAGGCGGCGCAGGCATACAGGCAGATATTGAATCGATTGCAAAACATGGCTGTCACGCCGCTCCCATTGTTACCGCTATCACCGTTCAGGACACTCATAATGTTGCTAGCTTTAAACCCGTAGATGCGAGCATGATTTTAATGCAAGCCCGCACAATACTAAAAGACATGCCGGTCAGTGCGATAAAAATTGGCATGCTGGGATGCGGTGAAACGGTTGAAGCTATCTATACGTTATTCAGACAGCACAGTGATATTCCCGTTATTTTAGATCCGGTTTTAGCCGCCGGCGGCGGTACACCTTTGCTAAAAAAGAATTTAATTGATGCGATCAATACGCTCATTATCCCCCACACTTATATAATGACACCCAATATCCCTGAAGCCCTGCTGTTAACCAATACAAAAAAACAACCGGAAGCAGCGGCAAAAATATTAAATAAAATGGGTGCAGAATATGTTTTATTAACCGGCACCCATGCTAAAAATTTCGATGTTATCCATAAACTATACAGTCAGTATGAAATTCGACAGTTTTTTAAATATAAGCGATTGAAGGATGAATACCACGGCTCGGGCTGCACACTTGCTGCAAGTCTGGCTGCATTGGTTGCACACAAAATGGAACCCATAAATGCCTGCCAGAATGCGTTAGATTTCACTTACAAATCACTTATAAATGCCAATGCCCTGGGGGCCGGCCAGCTCATCCCTGATCGTAATTCATGACCAAAAAACTTTCCGGCCTCTACGCAATTACCAATGAAGATTTGATGCCTGAAGAAACCTTTCTATACATGGCACAAGCGGCAATCTCATCCGGCATTTCTCTATTGCAATACCGCGACAAAAGCACAGATAAAAACAAACGATACGCACAGGCCAGTGCACTTAAAAAACTTTGCGACAAACATAATGTTTTTTTTATTATTAACGATGACATCGAGCTGACAATCCAGGTTGATGCTGATGGCATTCATATTGGAAAAAATGATTTAACACTAGAGCGCACCCGTAAACAGTTAGGCCCAAACAAAATAATTGGTGTGAGTTGCTACAACCAGATTTCACTTGCAGAGGATGCAGTCAACGCAGGCGCAAGTTACATTGCCTTTGGCAGTTTCTTCGGCTCCAGCATTAAACCGGATGCACCAAACGCATCAATTGAATTAATTTCATCTTTTAAAAAAAAACACGATACGCCTGTGTGCTGCATTGGCGGCATCACCCACAACAACTACCCACCATTAATTAACGCGGGCGCCGATATGCTGGCGGTAATCAGTGATATTTTTTGCGCATCATCAACCACTGGGATTTCAGATAGATGCCAGAAATTTCTTTAATCGCTGCCTTATAAACCCTAATAGACAAAAGCAAACATTTAAGCCATTATAAAAAAGCTTAAATATCATTGAAGTTGATTTATGTATTTGAAATTAATCTTATTATTTTCTCTATCCCTGACTAACTTATTTTTTAGTCAATCAATAGCCGATACACCAAACTCAGTTAAAAAGCATAATGCCGCTGACTGGGTGATTTATCACCGGGCCAAATCACCCCGAAAAACACCTGTAGATAAAATAAAAGGTGGCGTGTACTACCTGCTTGTAGATAATCAAATTCACGTCCGTAACAACAAACAACCTGAATTTTACTCACATTATGCTGAATTAATAGTCAACCAGCAGGGCCTTGAAAGCAGCTCGCAGATAAATATAAAATTCGATCCGACTTACCAGGCACTGACCCTCAATAGCCTGATGATTCTTCGAAACAACAAAACTATAAATAAAATCTCGAAGGCCAGAATATCGCACATTCAGCAGGAAACAGAGCTTGAAAACCTTATTTATAATGGCCGCATAACAGCAAACATTATTCTTGATGATGTGAGGGTTGGCGACATCGTTGAATACAGTTACACCCTTACAGGAATAAACCCCGTTTACAATAATATATTTTCCTACCAACGTCTTATCGAATGGTCAGTCCCAGTGCATCAACAAAAGCTACGCATTCTATGGGGGAAGCCTGCACCGCTTTATGTGAATTCAGTCAATACAAAAAATAAGCCGACTGAAACCGTACACAAAAATTACAGAGAATACACATTAGATATCAATGATGCCAAACCAGTTTCCATTAATAGTGAAACACCTGAGTGGTACGATCCCTATGGAATTATTTTTTTCAGCGAATTAGAAAACTGGTCTGATGTTGCACGATGGGCATTACCATTGTATACCAATGCCATAGAAACCAGCCCCGAAGTAAAAAAGATTAGTCGTGACATTTCCAGTAAATATAAAAATAAAAGCCAACAAATTGTGCAGGCATTAAAACTTGTTCAAAATGATATTCGATATCTCGGCATCGAAACTGGCACAAACTCGCACAACCCCAGTGCAGCAAATCAGACACTTCAACGCAGATATGGAGACTGTAAAGACAAAAGCGTATTACTTATTTCCTTATTAAAATCACTCGGTATTAAAGCTCGGCCAGCCCTGGTTAACACGCAAACAACCGGTTATTTAACCGAGCAGCCGCCGATGATCAATGCCTTCAATCATGTGTTAGTAAAAGTCTGGCACGATAATAAAGTTTACTGGCTTGACCCTACAAGCCAGTATCAGAATGATCAGTTATCTAGCATACATCAGCCAGATTATCATTCGGCACTGGTGATAGATACAAACATAAAAGAACTACAGCGAATGAATGATAATCCGGCGAACTCCCGAATTATTGTAGATCAACTATTCGATTTGACAAAAGGCGGCGGGGAAGATGCAGTACTTGAAATTAATACCCGATATTTTGGATATAATGCAGAAAAATTGCGTTATCGAATAGCTAGCCAGGGATTAAGCAGCATACAGGAAAATTATCTGGAATTTTACAGAGATTATTACACTGCTGTTGAACCTCTGCAAACACTTGTAATAACCGAATCCGGCACTGATGGTTCAATTCTTCAAAAAGAAAAATACTTATTAAAAAAATTCTGGCAATTCAATGAAAAAGACAAATCATTTGGAGCCAGTTTTTATGCCGATACAATTTTTTCAACCCTGCCAAAACCCAAACAACTCAAAAGAAACGCACCCTACTCCCTTGCTTATCCTAACAATATAAAACAGAATATAAAAATTAAATTTGGCTCTGCTGGCTGGTCTTTTGACGACGAAAAAACAGTGCAGGATACCCCTTACTTTTATTATAAATACACATCGACCTTTAACAAGAACAAAAAAATATTAGATTTAAATCACGAGTTCAGAACATTAGTAGACCATGTTGCAACACCGGATTTTGACACATTCCTGACCAGCAGAAAGCTGGTAAGAAATTTCGCCGAATTTGGAATTATAGAATACTCTGACTCGGACAGCGCTAGTGCAAGCACACAAGAAGACACCGTCATTAACACCACCGAAACTTTAACGTATTCAGCTGTGGCAGTCTACATTATCGGCTTGCTGTTTATTTTTGTTAACTGGCGAATTGATGCGGAGCAACAACCTACATTTGAAAACATGACATTTTACCCAGTATCCATGGTTAAATTTTTAGCCCTGTCTTTTTTCAGCATTGGCATTTATCCGGCATACTGGTTTTATCGAAACTGGAAGTACTCAAAAGATATCGACAATAACGCAACCATGCCAACTGCAAGAGCAATTTTTAATATATTCTGGTATTACCCTCTTTATAACCGTTTAACTAAAGACAGCGCTAATCGCTACCAGGAAAACCGGGTTTTAATTAAACCCCTGGCAATATTTTTTGCAATTTTATACTTTACTTTTGGCTTGCTCGAAAGCACAGACAACCTGTGGTTATCTACATTAATCATTCTTCCATTGCTGCTGATACCTTTAGTAAATTACATCAACCATATTAACACTGCCAACTCAGATGCTTATTCCTACAACTCACGCTGGTTATTTCGGCACACACTGCTGGCCATCTTCTTTCTGCCACTTATCATTTATTCAACAGGGACTACTCTCAATTTACTACCCAGTGACAAAGTGGTGACAGGAGAAACATTATTTGACCGTGACATTAAATTCCTTCATAGAAAAGGCGTATTTCCTTCGAATGAAAAAATTATATATTTTTACAGTGACGCCCTATTAAACACTTTGGAAGATGGAAACGGCTTTACCGATAAACATGTTTTTTCGTATTGGAATGATGATGACAATGGATTTCAGTTTGAAAATGAAGCATTGAAAAATGTAAAAAAAATAGACACTGACTTTTCAAAGGATCTGACTGAAAACACCATCATCACAATCACCCGAAATGATGGCAGCGAGTTTCTACTCTATATTTCAAGAACTGACGGACTTGATAAAAAATTTGTGAACAGCCTCAAAAACAGGTGGAATGAATCACGTAAAACCCAAATTAAACCTTAAGCCCTTACTATTTGACACACTTTTTATAGCAGGCACAATTCACAGTATGATCATTCACCATGCCCACTGCCTGCATATATGCGTAGCAAATAGTTGAGCCTACAAACTTAAACCCTCGTTTTTTTAGATCCTTACTCATTGCATCAGACACCTGCGTCACTGCCGGAACATCGGCCTGCTTCTTCCATTTATTCTGTAACGGCTTACCACCAACAAATTGCCAGATATAATCTGAAAAAGTACCGAATTCTTTTTTCACTTCCAGAAAAGCCTTTGCATTGGTAACCGTGGAATTAACTTTCAGTTTGTTTCTTATGATTTCAGGATTGAGCAGCAACTTATCAATTTTTTTCTGTGTATATCGAGACACCTTAAGCGCGTCGAAATCATTAAAAGCCCTACGGTAACCTTCACGTTTTTTTAATATTGTTAGCCAGTTTAACCCCGCTTGCGCACCTTCTAAAATTAACATTTCGAATAAGTGCTGATCATCAAAACTGGGCACCCCCCATTCTTGATCGTGATACTTCTCGTAAAGCTCGTTGCCATTTGCCCACTCACATCGTTTCTTCGTAGCCATCATTACATACCTGTAGTAAATAGTATTTTAGTGTTTGTTGTTCATCAGTTTTAAAAATTTCATTTTCGACTTTATACTGTTCAATTCGATCAATTCTAAATTGCCGGTAATCATTTCTTATTTCACACCAGGCCACCATCGTCCACACTTTGCCCCAGAAAAACAAACCCAGTGGCCAAATTTTTCTGCTCGATGCCTGACCATCTTCTCGTTTATAATCTAACAGAATTTTGTGCTGTTGTTTAATCGCTTTACGCAACCCGGGCAATAACGCTGCTACATCACTAAAAATATGAAATGCCGGTACTAGAATTTCCTGACTTTGTAGTGATTGCTTTAAGTCTTCCGGCAATATGCATTCTATTTTTTCAATCACCCTGGCGGCTTCTGCAGCCATTTTTCTATCGCTCCAGGATTGCACCATGCGCGCACCTAATAATAACGCTTCTAATTCGTCCTCATTAAATGTAATGGGTGGCAAGCTATAGGATGCATCGATTGAATAGCCCACGCCTGTTTCAGAAATAATCGGCACGGATGACAGTGACAAATCCTGCATATCTCGATAAATCGTGCGCTCGGACACCTCCAGCCGCTGGGCCATTTGGCAGGCCGTAATACTTTTGTGCGTTCTAAGTAGCTGAACAATTTGAAAAAGACGATCACCGCGCCGCATAATTTATCTCTCAAATATTGCGGGGGCACATGGCTCCCGCAACAGACTTTAACTCAGCGGGTTTTATGCTGAGTGGGAATGAAGCGCAATTTTATTGCCTTCGCTATCACTGATATGTGCAATATAACCCGGATCACCTATATGTGTTTTAGGGAAAAACACTTTAGCACCCTGGGCTTTTGCACGTTCAACTACCGCATCCATTTTGCCCTCTACATTCAGATAAACCAGGCTACCCTGTTCACTCGGCTGTTGAAAATCCGCCTTAATTAGAGCACCGGCCACCGCTGGCTCCTCCTCTGGGAAAAGTGCATAATCTATGTCGTTCATATTTTCTCTGTGCAGTTTAATATCTAAAACGGTTTCATAAAAGTTAATCGCTCTCTCATAATCACTGACGGGAATTTCAAACCAATTAATTACATTTTGTATCGTCATCTCACTTATCCTTATCATTTTGTTTTGTGAAATCACATTTTACCCCCCCCCTACTGACAACCTGCTGTCAGTAGGCTTTTTAGATATCCCATAAAAGTGCGTTTTAATGTAAAATATCCGGCTTTGTAAAATCCTTCATTCAGGAAGCTCAATATGTCCCCAAAAAATAGCTCGGACAATACCCAGGCAGATCTTTTTAACCAGGCGCAATCGGTGATTCCCGGTGGCGTAAACTCTCCCGTTAGAGCTTTTAAAGGCGTGGGTGGCGATCCGGTTTTTATTGATCGCGCCAATGGCGCTTATATCTGGGACACCGATGACACCCGTTATATTGATTATGTCGGCTCATGGGGTCCGATGATTTTAGGCCATGCCCACCCTGAGGTAATTAAAGCCGTTAAAACCAGCGCTGAGAAGGGCCTGAGTTTTGGTGCACCTACAGCGATTGAAACTGAGATGGCCAAAAAAATATGCCAACTGGTGCCTTCCATTGAATCTGTGCGCATGGTGAGCTCCGGCACTGAAGCGACAATGAGCGCCATTCGTCTGGCCCGGGGGTTTACCGGCCGCGACAGTATTGTTAAATTTGAAGGCTGTTATCACGGACACTCCGACTCTTTACTAGTAAAAGCCGGCTCCGGCGCATTGACTTTGGGCGTACCCAGCTCCCCCGGCGTACCCGCCTGCCTTGCAGAACACACCATCACCCTGTCTTTTAACGATATTGAACAGGTCAGAGACACCTTTAAAACCGCTGGCGATAAAATTGCCTGCATTATTGTAGAGCCGGTTGCGGGCAATATGAACTGCATTCCCCCCGTTGATGGATTTCTTGAAGGGCTGCGGGATATCTGCGATGAATACGACAGCGTATTAATTTTTGATGAAGTGATGACCGGTTTTCGCACCGCATTAGGCGGCGCGCAATCCGTCTATAATATAAAGCCCGATCTGACCACCCTGGGCAAAGTTGTTGGCGGTGGCATGCCGGTTGGTGCATTCGGTGGACGCAGAGATATTATGCAACACATCGCTCCCACCGGGCCGGTTTATCAGGCGGGCACCTTATCAGGAAACCCAATTGCAATGGCTGCAGGCCTTAAAACACTCGAACTCATTTCTAAGGATAATTTCTTTGCCGACCTCAACACAAAAGTCGTCACATTAGTTGAGGGCATTATGCAAAAGGCCGCCGCTCATAATATCCCAATGACATACAATATTGTTGGTGGCATGTTCGGCCTGTTTTTCACCGATGCCAGGAAAGTCACCAACTTCAGTCAGGCAACCCAATGTGATGTGGAAAGATTCCAGAAATTTTTCCATGGCATGCTGGAGCACGGGGTTTATTTAGCACCCTCTGCTTATGAAGCGGGCTTTGTTAGCTGCCAGCATAGTGATGAAGATATTCAGGCCACCATTGATGCGGCGGACAAAGTCCTGAGAAATTTATTGGAAAATTCATAATGCCAGCTAATTGTTATATTTACCGCTGTGGCGCAAAACAGGATATGTATATTTACCTTGCCGAAGAGAATGACTTTGACTGCATCGATGCGAAACTAAAAGGCAGCCTCGGCGAACTCACCTTTGTAATGGCACTCAAACTGAACGACGAAACGAAACTGGCCAAAGAAGACCCTGAAAAAGTCATCGCCAATTTACAAACTCAGAGGTTTCATTTACAGTTGCCACCGCAAATATCTATTGAAACGTTAATGAGTAATCTATCTAGATAGTTACCATTAATACTTAATCTACACGGATCGTTCTTACACTCTTATTTTTTTACATTGACAACATTTTATTTAGGAAAGCCTTATATGAACAACGCGTTATTTCGTATTATTTCTATCAGCTTATTAACAACAGCCATTGCAACGGCCATATCAAAACAAATATTAACGCCCGAGAACTTATCGACGACAAATGGCCTACTGATGATTGCTGCATTAATTTTTGTATCGACCTTTGTTTCTGCATTAGTCAGCTCTAATAAAGGTCGAACTAAATCAACGAAAAATGTGCAGAAACCCGCAAATACCGACAATTCACGTGAATCTGGTACGGTAAAGTGGTTTAATGCGAGCAAGGGCTTTGGCTTTATTACCCGCGATGCGGGGGATGATGTCTTTGTTCACTTCCGTTCAATTCGTGGCCAGGGTCATAGGACTTTGTTTGAAGGGCAACGCGTTGAATTTGATATCACCGAAGGTGATAAGGGGCTGCAGGCAGAGGATGTTGCCATTGCTTCGTGACGTTGTGTCTTTGGTACGCTAAGGGATATGTGTATCAAATAAGAAATGATGACTGAAAAGGTATAAGTAAATGTCTGATCGTGAAACTGGAACTGTTAAGTGGTTTAACAATTCAAAAGGATATGGTTTTATAGAGCGTGATACAGGTGATGATGTATTTGTTCACTTTCGAGCAATTCGAGGTGATGGATTCAAAACACTGAAAGATGGTCAAAAGGTTGAGTTTAACCTGATTGACAGTCAAAAAGGTCTACAGGCCGAAGACGTAAGTAATGAAGGTGCAGGTAACGCTGAATCGTAATTTGAAAAGGCAGGTTATAATAACCTGCCTTTTTTTGTTTCAGCCATTCTAAACTGGATTTTGCTGCGGATTTATCGGTAGATTTTCTGGCTAAATTAAGATGTAAGTTTACAATTGTGAACCTGTTTTTAAAGTAGTCATCATTTCAAAAAATTCGCAGTATTACTCCCCCCACTTTGGCTGGAGCGCCTGCTTTATGCCCAGGTGGTCGAGTATGCGCGCCACCATAAAGTCCACAATATCTTCGACGGTTTGTGGATGATTATAAAAGCCGGGATTTGCTGGTAATATGACTGTGCCCATACGAGAGAGTTTAAGCATATTTTCCAGATGAATATCTGAGAAGGGTGTTTCCCGTGGCACCATGACCAGTTTTTTACGCTCTTTTAAAATGACATCGGCTGCCCGCTCCAGCAGGTTTGCGCTCGCCCCCACTGCAATCGATGACAATGTCCCCATTGAACAGGGACACACCACCATCGCATCCACATTCGATGAGCCACTGGCAATCGGCGACGCCCATTCAGATTCACCACAGACTTTTAACTGCTGCTCATCAACCCCGTAGCGTTTACACAGCTGATCATGCAAATCATGACTATTCGCCGGCCAGCTCAATTCCGTTTCCATACTAATCACAACATGGGCCGCCCGGGTAACCAGCAAATACACTTTATGATTGTGCGTCAGTAACTGCTCTAATAAGCGAATGCCATATTGCACACCGGACGCACCGCTGATTGCGAGGATGATGGTTTTTTTATTTGCTTTCATAGTAACCTGCCTTTCTACAGTATCCGTAAAAAAGAAAACGCTAAACTCGCAAATAACCGCGAATGAGCGCAAAATTTTGTTTATAAATCAGACATGATTATTTTAAATATAAAGTTTTTAGAGGTACTCTGATCGAGTATGGTTAGCTTTTATTTGCGAATTTCGCTGTTGTTCTCGTCCATTGCGTCATCTTTATTCTATTTCCTTTTAAAGCACATCCAGAATTTTCTGATGCACCCCACCAAACGCACCATTACTCATCACCAGTATATGATCCCCTGGCTTAGTCTGCTCAGCAAGCAGACTAACGATATTATCAATCGAGCGCATTAATTTTGCCGGGGCACTCACCTCATCCACAACAGATTGCATATCCCAGTCGACATCCGCTGGCTGAAATAAAATAACTTCATCCGCCAGATTCAACGAGGGTGCTAACTGTTTTTTATGTACACCCATACGCATGGTGTTAGAGCGAGGTTCTAGTACTGCCCATATTTTTGCAGTGCCTACCGCATCCCTTAAACCCTGCAATGTATCAGTGATGGCTGTGGGGTGATGAGCAAAATCATCGTAAACCGTTTTATCATTAGTCTCTCCCACCACTTCCATGCGCCGCTTAATGCCTTTGAATTCTTTTAACGCATCAATAGATTGTGCAACCGGCACACCCACATGTTGCGCCGCAATAATGGCAGCCAGTGCATTCATTCTGTTATGGGGGCCAAGTAAATTACCTTTTACAGTTCCCTGATTTTCATTATTAAACAGCACATCAAAGCGACGACCATCGGCTGAAACGTTATCAATTTTCCAGGGACTTTTTTCTGCATTATTCGCAAAACCTGCCAGCTCGCTCCAGCAGCCTTTTTGCAAAACATCCTGTACATTTTCATCATCCCCATTATGCACAATTAAACCTTCACCGGGTACGGTTCTCACTAAATGGTGAAACTGTTTTTTAATGGCATTTAAATCTTCAAAAATATCCGCATGATCAAATTCCAGATTATTTAAAATTGCGGTGCGCGGGTGATAGTGAACAAACTTGGAACGTTTATCAAAAAAAGCCGTGTCATATTCATCGGCTTCCACAACAAAAAAAGAACCTTCTCCGAGACGTGCAGAAATACCAAAATTTGCCGGCACACCGCCAATTAAAAAACCCGGTTGCAGACCTGCATATTCTAAAATCCAGGCCAGTATTGAACTGGTCGTAGTTTTACCATGGGTACCCGCCACCGCCAGTACCCACTTATCTTTTAGTACATTTTCCGCCAGCCATTGTGGTCCGGAAGTGTAGCTCATGTTTTGATTTAACACATGCTCTATGGCTTCATTGCCACGGGACATCACATTGCCCACCACCACCTGATCCTGACCACCAAGATGTTGCGCTTTAAATCCCTGCATTAAATCAATGCCCTGGGCTTCCAGCTGGGTACTCATTGGCGGGTAAACATTGGCATCCGAACCCGTTACTTTATGACCAGCCTGCCGTGCAAGTACAGCAATACCCCCCATAAATGTTCCGCAAATACCCAATATATGAATGTGCACAAAAACTCCTCTTTAAATCTTTTTATTATGAGTTATTCTAAAGATACGTTATAAATTTGTATTAGGGATGCTCTGATTATCAGTACCCCTTATGCGAGTTCTGGAAAAAATATTTTTCTTACCAGTAATGTGATGACGATATAGCAAACCGTTAAAATCATTGCCGCAGGCAAACGCACACCAAAAGACTCTCTGAACAGGTGAGCATAAACCGCTAAATTCCAGCTCACAACAATTAACAGCATTATTGATAAGCCAAGCATTTCCTCGGCAATTTTTGGATCCGCATCAAAGTTAAATATCAAAGGTAAAACAAGCAACTGAAAAAATGCCCCCATACTTGCCATGCTTATCACACTTTGCACAAAGCGCTCTGTTTTGGAAAATGCCTGCAAACATAAGTGCACAAAAGCAATCAAAACCATCACATCTAATGCCATCGCAAAAATAGCCTGGGGAAAAGTCGCCGTTATCATTAAGCCGGGGATACCAGTTACAAAATAAGTCAGCAAACAAAGTTTCATTAATGCGGGTGAGAATGGAAAATCCTGCGGGCCTTTCTTTAGCAAGAGATTGCCCAGGAAAATATTACCTGGGAAAATTTTATTAAAACTATTCATATAATATTTAAAGCAACCCATTAAAGATGTACAGAAAAACAAAGATTAAGTTGGAAAACGGCTTTGAATCTACGATAATTATAACTCAAGTAAGCAATGACCCGAAATTATGCAGCTCACAATTACCCGCCCGGATGACTGGCATTTACATGTTCGCGATGGCGCAGCCCTTCAGTACACCGTACCTTTCACGGCCAGACAGTTCGGTCGCGCGATAATTATGCCCAATTTAACGCCCCCCAGCATCACCACTGAGCAGGCGCTGGCATACCGTGAGCGCATACTTGCCGCAACCCCAGCCAAGTATAATTTCACCCCCCTTATGACACTATACCTGACCGACAACACCCGCGCAGAAGAAATTAAGAAAGCCAGCGAAAGTGGCCATGTTATGGCGGTTAAATTATATCCTGCCGGTGCGACGACCAATTCAGATGCAGGGGTCACGGATATAAAAAAATGCTACGGGGCACTGCAGGCGTTGCAACAATACAATATGCCTCTACTGGTTCACGGTGAAGTGACCCACGCGGATGTGGATATTTTTGACCGGGAAAAACAGTTTATCGATACGGTATTAATTCCCACCCGTAAAGACTTCCCCGAGCTAAAAATTGTGTTTGAACACATCACCACAAAAGATGCGGTAGCGTATGTTTTGGCGGAAGATAAATTCACCGGGGCAACCATAACCCCACAGCATTTACTTTATAATCGCAATGCCATTTTTAAAGGCGGCATTCGTCCTCACTATTACTGCCTGCCCGTATTAAAACGTGAGGAGCACCGCCTAGCCTTAAACGAGGCCGCCACCTCTGGCAATAATAAATTTTTTCTGGGCACCGACAGCGCTCCCCATGCACAACATAAAAAAGAAATCTCCTGTGGCTGCGCCGGCATTTTTTCTGCCCCCCTGGCCATTGAGCTCTATGCACGGGCATTTGAAGCGAATAATGCATTAGATAAGTTAGAAGGCTTTGCGAGTTTTTTTGGCGCGGATTTTTATGGGCTTGAACGCAATAAAGAAAAGATCACCCTTCAGAAAAAGAACTGGACCGTACCGGATAGCTACCCCTTTGTAGACGGTGAAATTATTCCTTTGCATGCGGGTGAGACAGAGAGCTGGCAATTGCTAGGGATAGTCTGATTATTTAAGACCGGCTAAGATGGCGCCTGCAATTTCATTTTTTACCATGCACATCTTTACCGGTACATTTTTAATGAGAATATTATTAATGGGCGCTTGTTTACCGCACATTAATAAACCGGGGTGATTTTATAGCCCTGGGCTTCAAGCAAATCGAGCACCCCTCCTTTACCGGGTAAATGCAAAGCACCTATTGCGATAAATGCTTTGCCCTGCTTTAAAACCGGTGAAAGCCTGTTTACCATGCGCATATTTCTAACATCTAATAACTGGTGCATAAATCGATCATCAATATCTGAATCCGGGTACATAAACTCACTTTGGATATTCACCAGTCTGTCTAAATCTCGGTTAATATAGGCGGCCAACATTTGTGGAAACAATGCGTCTGTTGAATCAATGTCTTTAATAGCGCGATTTAACAGCCACAACTGATCTCTCATTTCCATTGATTCAAATATACCGATTTGTTCCTGCACGGTTTCCAGACCGGTGACCTGTAATTTTCGCTGAGTCGCTCTTTTAAACAGCACCATATCCAATGCGGGCTCAGTTTGAGCTTGCTGATCAGCGGGCAGCATTAATAACATTAAAACCGCCCAGGGCTTCATATTGTTTATTACATTTTCCGCTATAAAAATGCGTTTATCGAGCAAACGGGTCAATCGCCCATAATCTCTTTTCCCCATCACGCCGCTTAATGTGCGATCATCGTCAAAAAAACTGATGCGGGATACATAGCCGATGGCCTCAAAATTCATCAGCACTTCCATCACAAAATGATCCGCCCACTTAAACGCCTGCTCGACCGGTGCAGCCAGCCTGGTAACCCTCGGATCACTCACATGCATGGTGCCATAAAGATAACTTGCCGGCCTTGCAGGCTTTTCAATTTTCCATAACAGGCCTTTGGGGTGTAGAATGCTCGGCTTAACTTCTGGCCCCGCATTGCTAATGGATATAACGCTAAAAAGCAGCAGGGTGAGCACTAACCATGATTTTATATTTTTCATAGTTAAAATATATTACAGCTAACCAAAAGAATCACCACCCGAATGAGTATAGAATCAGATAAACCGACCCCGATGTCGCGCCGCTTTAGAGGCTTTATGCCGGTTGTAATTGATGTAGAAACCGGCGGATTTAACGCTAAAAAAGATGCTCTGCTTGAAGTTGCCGCGGCCACTTTAAAATTAGACGACAATGGAATCATCGAAATTGACGAGCAAATATGCCGTCACATTGTGCCGTTCGAAGGCTCAAACATGGAGCCAAAGTCTTTGGAAATAACCGGCATCGACCCCTATCACCCATTTCGTATGGCAATAGGTGAAGCACAGGCACTGGGGGAGGTTTTTTCTTTTATTCGTAAAAGCCTGAAAAAAAATCAGTGCAACCGCGCCATTATGGTTGGCCATAACACGGTGCTGGATTTAAGCTTTATTAATGCCGCCGCCGAGCGCTGCAATATAAAACGCAACCCGTTTCATCCTTTCAGCACTTTTGATACCGTGTCTTTCGCGGGTCTGGCTTATGGACAAACCGTGCTTTCAAGGGCCGTACAGGCTGCGGGTATAGACTGGGATAACGACCAGGCACATTCCGCCAGTTACGACACGCTCAAAACCGCAGAGCTATTCTGTATTATTGTCAATCGCTGGCGCAGATCAACCGGATTAGTTTGGTCTGCACACATTGACGATTAATGTTAACATAGCAGCCTGATTCGCTAGAAAAAATAGCTAGAAAAATAATTCAGGCTGATAAAGTCCCGTATCTGATTTCGGGCATAAAGGAATAGCTGCCGTTTAATCCAGGGACCCTCTGATTAAGTTGCAGTAAAAGACATGGCTTTAATTTACAAAGGCAATTATCATGGATTCGGCATATGCTCGTCTGAATTATTTAGGCGGTAACAATAAAAACAGGGCTCGCAATAAATTACTCATGACCAATAAAGATGTCTCCATCATCATCGTAGATGACATGCAATTTAGCCGTGTAGTCATTCAGGCCGCCCTGAAAAAAGCCGGTTTTAGCAATATCCGAGTGGCTTCACGCGCCAAGGAAGCACTGGATATGATGGCTGAAAATCACGCTGATGTGGTGCTCGCCGACTGGGTCATGCCCGAAATGGACGGTCTGGAACTTACCGGTATTATTCGCCAGCTCGACGAGGAACAGGGCGTATACACCGCTATCATTTTATTTACCGCGCAGGAAGGCATTGAGCCTTTAGTCGAAGCCTTTGAGCGCGGCGTAGATGACTATATCTGCAAACCCCCCAACCCACATGAATTAGCTGCACGGGTCAATGCGGCAGCCAGAATTGCATCCCTGCAAAATGATTTGCTGGAAACTTCGCAGCAACTGGAAGATACGATAAAGCATCTGGAAGAAATGGCGCTCACCGACCCCCTAACCGGGGTTGGAAATCGCCGCTTATTAACCCGTCAGCTCGAATATCATTTACTTGATGCCTCGGCCCGCCAGGGTGGCGTGTGTTTTGTAATGCTCGATATCGACCATTTTAAAAAAATCAATGATACCCATGGACATGACGTAGGGGATGAAGTACTCGTTGGCTTTACTCGCCGCATACGCCGTACCGTACGCCCAACCGATTTGGTCGCCCGCATGGGAGGCGAAGAGTTTGGCATAATTATGCATTACACCCGTGCGGAAAATTTCCGCCACTCCACGCTTGAGCGCATGCTAGCAGGCATCAACCAGCGACCGTTTAAAACATCCGTGGGAGACCTGAGCGTTACTGCTTCAATAGGCGTGTGCTTTTACAGGGGTGAAGGCGAGCAACCTTCAGTGCAGGGTTTAATTAAATGTGCGGATGAAAAATTGTATGAAGCCAAGGCTTTGGGGCGAAATCAAATCGTATTTTAGGGTCTTTCGACGTCAGGAAACACGCATTAAACACCACTCACAGGCATAAAAAAACACGCATTAAGCGTGTTTTTTTATGCCTGTGAGTGGTGTTAAGCTACCCAACCGCCTGATCAATCATCTTTTTAAGTTCACCCTTTTCAAACATTTCCATAGTAATATCACAACCACCAATTAGTTCACCATTGATATAAACCTGTGGAAAGGTTGGCCAATCTGCATAACGTGGCAGGTTTTGAAAAATTTCCTGATCCGCCAGAACATTGCAGTAACCAAATTCTTTTTCACACTGCTTTAAGGCCTCCGATGTACGACTCGAAAAACCACAAGAGGGAAACTGCGGCGTGCCCTTCATAAATATAAATACTGGATTACCTTTAACCGCTTCGTCTATACGCTCCATTACGTCCATACATCACCTCAAAATTGAATAATCAAAAAATTGTTTAACGCTATATTGGGGGTATTCTAAACTTTTCAAGGCGCGGATAACACCCTGCGAACGAGGGGTATTAAATCCGCTATAGCATATCACCATCGGGGACAGACCGGTGCTTTCCCGCTCTGTCCCCTGTTGTGATGCCATCAATAGATTTATGAAATCGGCACCCTACACTGTCAGCTCCAGTGGCATGGACTACGCCACCATAAACAGGCAACTAAATAAACCCTGTACTTTCTCTTTTCGTTAGCCTAAACATTGCGCTGCAACCACATCTCCAGTAATGCCAGATGCCAGAGCTTACTGCCCTGCAGCCGAGTATGATACCCCTCAGGTTTGGCGAGTAATTTCTCCACATAATCCGCCTGAAACAAGCCCCGCTGGCGAGCTGCATCACTGTGTAGAATTTCCCGCATAAAGTCTAAAAACTCTCCGCGCACGTACTTTAAGGCGGGCACGGGAAAGTAGGCTTTTGGACGATCAATAATCGGATCCGGCACAATGCCCCGGGCAATTTTTTTGAGAACATGTTTACCGTGACTCTGTAGTTTCAATTCCGGTGGCATACTGGCTGCCAGTTCCACCAGCTCGTGATCGAGAAAAGGCACCCGCGCCTCCAGCCCCCATGCCATGGTCATATTATCCACCCGCTTTACCGGGTCATCAACAATCAGGGTGGTAACGTCCAGCTTTAATACCCTGTCTAAATATTCATCCGCATTACCTTTGGCGAGCAGCTTCGTAATTAATTTTCCAGTGTGATCTTCACCCTGAAATTGCTGGCTGACGGTTTGCAGATACTCGTCGTGATCTCGATCGAAATAACGCGTAGCAAAGCGTTGTAAGTCATTTTCACCAGAGGCATTGTGCATTTGCGGATACCAGAAATAGCCCCCGAAAACCTCATCGGCCCCCTGCCCACTCTGCACCACTTTGACTTCTTTGGAAACCTGCTCAGATAGCATATAAAACGCCACTGCATCCTGGCCCACCATCGGCTCGGCCATCGCATCCACGGTGTCGGGCAGATAATCCAGCACCCGGTCATTACGAATAAAAAATTTGTGATGCTCGGTTTCATATCTGTCGACAATTAAATCTGAAAATTCAAATTCGTTGCCCTTTTCTTCCGGCTGATCTTCAAAACCCACGGTAAAGGTTTTGATATTGCCAACACCGGCTTCGGCCAACAGCGCCACCAGTAGACAGGAATCCAGGCCGCCGGACAGCAATACCCCCACCGGCACATCCGAAATGGTTTTACGCTTTTCAACCGCTGAGCGTAATGAGGCATGAATGGCGTCAACCCATTCTTCCTCGTCCATTTTCTGCGCTGGTCGACAGGCATTTAATACCCAATACTCACGCTCACTCAAGCCACCATCGGCACCGAAACACAGGCAATGCGCGGGGCGTATTTTTTTTATGCCATTTAATATTGTGTGGGGTGCAGGAATCACCGCATGTAACGTCAGCTGATGATGCAGACCCACGGAATCAATGGAGGTATCGATATCACCGGTGGATAACAGGGCCTGGGCATTAGAGGCAAACAAAAGTCGCTTGCCATTAAAACTGTAATACAGCGGCTTTATGCCCAGGCGATCACGCCCCAAAAATAAACGCTGCTTGCGCATATCCCAAATAGCAAAGGCAAACATGCCGTGCAATCGTTCAACGCAGGCTTCACCCCACTCGGCATAGGCCTTTAAAATAACTTCGGAATCACCGCTGGAAAAAAAGTGGTAACCCTTGTCCTGTAGCTCGGATCGCAACGCGGGAAAATTATAAATCGTGCCATTAAACACCAGTGCCAGGCCGAGCTGCTGATCAACAAGCGGTTGATTGGCATGTTCAGATAAATCGATAATGGCCAGCCGTCGATGCCCGAATGAAACCGGTCCGTCTGAATAAGATCCCCCATGATCCGGTCCACGACGCTCTAATCGACTCATCATTTTATGGGTTCTTGCTAAATCAGGGGTTGAGCCATCAAACCTAAATTCTCCGCAGATACCGCACATAATTTTTTCTCTTTAAATTTGATTTCTTATTGAAGTAACTCGATCTTTCCCCGGGACAGACACCCCACAATCAGGCGCACTAACCTTAAAACAACTGCTCAGGAATATCACCCTTATTACCTTCTGCACCAACCGGCTGCGCGCCCCCCGCCATCTCTTTCGGTGCCAGCTCTTCACGGAACACCTCAAACACCACGTTGGTGTCTGCTGCATTTGCGAGTTCGCCGGTTTCCGCATTAATTTTAACATTCACCAGGCCTTCCGGACGAGGTGCAGCGGTTTCGGGCAGGCTTTTTAATGCCGTGCGCATAAACTCTATCCACATGGGCAGCGCGGCTTTTGAACCGGTTTCATAATTTCCCAGTGATAACTGCTGCTGATCAAACCCAACCCAGGCAGTGGCCACCAGCTTTTTATTAAACCCATTAAACCAGGCGTCTTTCTGGTCGTTGGTTGTACCGGTTTTTCCGTGTAAATCGCTGCGCCCCAAAACCCTGGCTCGACGACCGGTGCCACGCTTTATCACATCCTGCAAAATGCTATTCATAATGTAGATAATGCGCTCATCCACCGTCCGTTCTGCCTGTTTGGGTAATTTATAGGTTAAATTGGGTTCCTGGGATGCCCCACCCTGCAGCCCACCTGCTGCACCATTTTTACCATTTTCACCATTTTCAATAGCGCTCGCCGATGCTTCATTATTTGAGTCTGCTAGATTAGTATCTGCAGCCGACTGCCCATTTCGTTTAACCACGCCCTCCATGTTTTCTGCTGCCGACTGATTATTCTGCTGCTTCTGCAATGCCTGACTCAGCAACTGCTCCTGCCTCTGCATTTCTTCCACGTCCCCCTCAGCTACATCTTTCTGCTGTGGTAAAACAATTCCCCTGGCTTTAAGCTCACAGCTGACACAGGCCATTTCTGGATCGGCTTCAAATAATACATTGCCATTTATGTCTTCGATTCGCTGAATAAAGTAGGGTTTAATTTTATATCCACCATTTGAAAAAACCGCAAACCCCGTGGAAAGTTGCAGCGGGCTTAACTCACAACTCCCCAGCGCCAGCGACAGGTCATGGGGCAACTGATCCGAATCGAAACCATATCGCTTGGCAAAATTGGTTGCATAGGCCACACCAATTGAGCGCAGGATACGAATGGAAACCAGATTACGCGACTTGAATAGCGCTTCGCGTAAACGAGTAGGCCCAAAGAATTTTCCGCTATAGTTTTCCGGACGCCATGTTCCCTCCAATGCCGGATCATGAAACACCACTGGAGCATCATTAATTAATGTTGCTGCGGTATAGCCCCGGCTTAATGCCGCACTATATACAAAAGGCTTAAAGCTTGAACCGGCCTGACGCTTGGCCTGCACCGCACGGTTAAATTTGCTGTAATGAAAATCATACCCCCCCACCAGTGCCTGTATCGCACCATCATTTGAGCGCAGCGCTGTAAACGCCCCCTGTACTTCGGGTATCTGGCCTAAAATCCATTTTCCTTCTTCTTTATAAATTCGAATGATATCGCCTTGTTTTAATATCTCACTGGCCTTTTCTGGCTCTTTGCCCTGGCGGTTCCTGTCGATAAAAGGCTTTGCCCATTTCAAACCATCCCAGTCCAGATTAATTAAACGTCCGCCCCGCAGATAGACCCGTGCACTTTGCTCGCCCACTTCCAGTACCAGTGCCGCATACAAGCCGCCAACAGTACCTAAATCTTCAACGGATTCACGCCACAATATCTCAGACTCTTCACTGCTAAGCTCCGTATCATCCGGGCTCAAGTCAATATTTTGCTTTGCGCCACGGTAACCGTGGCGAATGTCGTAATCCCTTAAGGCGTGACGCAAACTCATATTTGCGGCACGTTGTAAGCGCCCGTCAATGGTTGTGAATACATTCAGGCCCCGAGTATAAGCATCTTCGCCAAACTGTTTACTTATTTCATGGCGCACCATTTCAGCCACATAAGCGGCGGAAACATCCACCGGAGAGTCATGCAAACCGGCCGTTGCGAGCTGCGCTTTTGCAAAGCGCATATCGGCTTCACTGACAAAACCCAGCTCCAACATGCGCTTTAATACATAATTTCGCCGAATGATGGCACGATCAGGATTTACAATAGGGTTATATCGAGAGGGCGCTTTTGGCAATCCCGCTATCATTGCTAACTGGGCCAGATTAAGTTCCTCTAACGGAATACCATAATAAACACGCGCTGCTGCCGCCACGCCGTAAGCCCGATTACCCAGATAAATTTTATTCAGATAAAGTTCTAATATCTGATCTTTTGATAACTGCTGCTCAATTTTTAAAGCCAGAAAAATCTCGTTTAACTTCCGACCAAAGGTTTTTTCACTGCTCAGGTAAAAGTTTCGCGCCAGCTGCATGGTAATAGTACTACCACCCTGCCCCCGTTTGCCGGTGGTAACCATCACCATTACCGCGCGTAAAATCCCCTGATAATCCACACCGGGATGCTCATAAAAGCGATCATCTTCAGCTGCTAAAAATGCTTGCCTCAAACTCAGTGGAATATCATCAATGGTTTTTGGTGCTCGACGCTTTTCACCGTATTCTGCGATCAGGCCGCCCTCAGAACTATAAATTCTCAGTGGCACCTGCAGCTGAATCTCACTTAAACCTTCGATAGAAGGAAGTTTGGGCTCAAGATATAAATACAGACCGAGCAAACTGGTAAAGCCAATTATGGCCAGTACGAGGAAAATTTTAGAACTAACCCGAAGATATTTTAAAAACTTTTGCATATTATTTTGTTCAACCCTTTTGCAATCTTTTTGATTGCTAACCCAGTATTGGGCCCTGTAAAATTAAAAAACTAACCCGCCCACTACCCTGATCATTTAATGAAATTGACTTATTTTTCAGACACCTAACTTTTATCTGAACATCTTTTAGTAAAAAAGTTGCTTTTCTTTTCAGGCTATTCTGATAACAAAGGAGGCTTTTACTCTGCGTGAATTATAGTCTCAGAAAACAATTCAAGCGACAGTAATTTGAAAATAGACTAGTATTATTCGATACTTGCGGCTAATATTTAATGCAAATACACACAAAAGAGCTATAACTACTTATACTCAAAGTGGATTAAGGGGATTGAGACGTGTTTCAACTGAAACGCAAAAAACCATCATTACTAGGAATAGACATAAGCTCGACTTCTGTCAAGGTGGTCGAGTTATCTCAAACTGATTCCGGCTATCGCGTAGAGAGCCTGGCAGTTGAGCCACTACCTGCTAATGCGGTGACTGAAAAAAATATTCAGGATGTTGAGGCTGTTGGGGAATCCCTGGCTAAAGCCTTAAAAAAGTCCGGTTCAAAGTGCAAGTTAACTGCGCTGGCAGTGCCGGGCTCGTCCGTAATAACTAAAATAATCACCATGCCCGCCAGTTTATCTGATGCGGAGCTGGAAACCCAGATTGAGCTGGAAGCGGATCAGTATATCCCATACCCACTGGAAGAAATTAATCTGGATTTTCAGGTGCTGGGGCCAACCCAGGCCAACCCGGACACAGTTGATGTTTTACTTGCCGCTTCGCGCAGCGAAAATGTCGAAATGCGTACCGCGGTTGCTGAAATTGCCGGCCTCACGGCAAAACTGGTTGATGTTGAAGCCTATACCATTGAAAAAGCCACCAGTCTTATTATTCCGCAAACCAATTATACCGATGACGGTGATGACACTAATTCATTTGTCATTGCGGTACTCGATGTGGGGGCAACCATGACCAGCCTCAACGTCATTGAAAACGGTGAATTAATTTATACCCGTGAGCAGGCCTTTGGTGGCAAACAACTGACTGAAGAAATTATGCGTCGCTACGGACTGGCATATGAGGAAGCGGGCAGACTGAAAAAAGCCGGCGGCCTGCCAGATAACTATATTCCTGAAGTACTGGAGCCATTTAAGGAAAATATGGCGCAGCAGGTGAGCCGTTTTCTACAGTTTTTCTATACAGCCGGTCAGCATGAATCGGTGGATATGATTGCACTCGCCGGTGGCTGTGCATCCATCCCAGGTATAGATGAGCTAATTTCGGCTCAACTGGGCATAGAAACCATAATTGCCAACCCGTTCGCGCATATGGATTTATCAAACAAAGTTAACTCTCAGGCACTGAGCAATGATGCACCTGCTCTAATGATAGCCTGCGGATTGGCCATGAGGAGTTTCGACTAATGGCTCAAATTAATCTGCTGCCCTGGCGCGAAGAGCTACGCAAAGAACAGACCAAGCAATTTGTGACGATGGCGGGTCTGGCGCTGTTGCTTACCGCCTCCCTTATTATGATGGTTCATATGAATGTCGCCGGTATGATTGAACACCAGAATGGTCGCAACAGTCTTCTCAAAAATGAAATTAAGCAGCTTGATGAGCAACTGAAAAAAATTCAGGGACTGGAAGATACCAAGGCACAACTTCTATCGCGGATGGAAATTATACAATCGTTGCAACAAAAACGACCTCAAATTGTTCATCTGTTTGACGAAATTGTAAAAACCATTCCAGAAGGCTTGCACATTGACGAAATAAAACAGGCGGGCGAAAGCATTACAATTAGTGGCATTGCTGAATCAAATGGTCGTGTATCTGCATATATGCGCAATATTGACGCCTCCGACTGGATGACTAAACCTAAACTGCAGGTCATTGAAAGCACCCGCAAAGACGGTCGTGGCAGTAAATTTATTCTGGTGGCACAACAATCAGCACCTAAAAATGATGCCGATAAAGCCGGGGAGTTATAATTATGGATTTATCCAAATTAAAAGAATTTGATATCAATGACTTAGATATTGATGACATCAAAAAAATAGGCAGCGCACCCACACCCGTTAAGATTGCGCTTATTGTTGTCCTGTGTTTAATTGCGGCTGGTGCCGGTATTTATTTCGACACGCTGGGTCAACTTGATGAATTAGAAGTGGCCGAGAACCAGGAACAATCACTGCGTGTTACTTTTGATAAAAAACAAAGTAAAGCGGCTAACCTGGAAGCCTATGCGCAGCAACTCGAAGACATGAAAAAATCATTCGGTGCTCTAGTACGCCAGTTACCGAATAGAACCGAAATTGAATCACTGTTGACCGACATATCTCAGACCGGAATTGCCAGTGGACTTGAAATTGAATACTTCAAACCCGAGGGTTTATCTCCCAAGGAATTCTATGCTGAATTTCCAATTAAGCTAAGAGTCACCGGGCGCTACCATCAGTTCGGAAAATTTGTCAGCGGAGTAGCCGCACTGCCGCGGATTGTAACCATGCGTAACATTAGCATTACAAAACCCAAAGACAAAACCGGTGTATTACTACAAATGGAAGTAACCGCTGTAACCTATCAATACCTAGACGAAAAAGAGGATGTTTAATAATGTCCTTAAAGCTTAATAGTTCACTGGTATTAATGGTTTTAGTGCTGAGCGCATGCTCACAGAGCAATCAAGACTTAACTGATTTCATTGCAAAAACCAAAACCAAACATCTGGGCAGCGTTCAACCGTTACCAACATTTGAACCCTATAAAAACTTTACCTATTCTGCCTCTGAGTTAAGAGATCCGTTTGAGGCCGCATTTGAGCCGGAAGTCGGTGAAACGTCTGCGGACGTTAATGGTTTAAGACCCGCGGCCAACCGCCCGAAAGAACCGTTAGAAACCTATCCCTTAGATACCTTAAGAATGGTGGGCATTTTAACTCAAAATGAAAACACCTGGGGTCTGGTTAAAGACCCAAACAATGTTGTACACAGAGTACAAACCGGTAACTACGCGGGCCAGAACGAAGGTCAGATCATCGCAGTTACAGAAAAACAAATCGATATTATTGAAATTATTCCAGATGGACTGGGAGGCTATATTGAACGTACTGCCTCACTCGCCATTGGATCAAAATAAATTAAAGTACGGAGCAACCATGAACAGCCTATTAACCAGCATTAAAAGTTCAATGCATATCAGAATCATGCTTAGTTTCATGCTAATGATGCTATCAGGTTTTAATTTACAGCTGGCTAACGCCGCTAACAATAATATTGAAGAGATAACCTATTCATCTCTGCCGGGAAATCGCTTACAAATTAATGTTCGCCTGACCAGCGCTAGCGAGAAGCCGTTAAGCTTTAATATTGATAACCCTGCCCGCATCGCTTTTGACTTTAACAACACCAAAAGCCAACTGCCAAAAAGAAGACAGCAAATTGGCGTAGGTGTTGCACAATCTTTAACTGCAGTAACGGTAAAAAATAAAACCCGCGTTATTTTAAACTTATCAGAAACCGTCCCATATAATGTTTCAGTTAATAACAATATTGTTTCAATTGTTCTGGAAAGCGAAGCCTCAAACACCCTCGCAGGTGCTGGTTCAGATGCTAGCGGCAGCATCGTTTCTGGTGCGACATCTGCAGGCAATGAACGATCCGTCACCAAAATAGATTTTCGTCGTGGAGACAAGGGCGAAGGCCGAGTTTTACTATCTTTATCCGAAGCCAGCATTCCGATGGATATCAGCGAAGAATTTGGCAAAATTGTCGTTAACTTCACTAATACAAGCCTGCCTAAAGATTTACACCAACGCCTTGATGTTCTTGACTTTGCAACACCGGTAAAAACCATTGATAGCTTTCAGATTGATGGTAACTCACGCATTCTTATAGAACCCAGCTCCAATGACTTTACACATCTGGCATACCAGACCGATAAACTCTTCACAATTGAGTTCATCCCGGTATCCAAAGAAGAATTAGAAGAGCAGAAAAAAGCCAAGTTTGGTTACACGGGCGAACGTTTGTCACTCAATTTCCAGGATATTCCCGTGCGTGCTGTACTGCAACTTATTGCAGATTTCACCGGCTTAAACGTGGTAGTAAGCGACTCGGTTGACGGCAATCTGACACTGCGTTTAAAAAATGTTCCCTGGGATCAGGCATTAGACATTATTTTAAAAGCCAAAGGATTATCAAAACGCGAATCGGGTAATGTCATGTTAATTGCACCGAGCGAAGAGATAGCCGCTCAGGAAAAAATAGATCTGGAAGCACAGGCTCAGGTAACGGAACTTGCACCGATTAGAAGCGCATTCTTTGAAATTAATTTTGCTAAAGTAAGTGAGCTTGCGTCGCTTTTTGAAGGTGGCGGTGACGATGGCAAACTGAACCTGCTATCACCGCGTGGCAGTATCATTATGGATGAACGCACCAATACGCTTATCGTAAAAGATACTGATACCGTTATTTCTGAGATCAGACGCACACTGGCTAAACTGGATATTCCGGTAAGACAGGTCTTAATCGAATCAAGAATTGTTATCGCCGTTGATGACTTCAAAAAAGAACTCGGGGTGCGTTTTGGGACAACATCTATCCAGTCGAATGGTACAGATGGTCTAAATGCAACAACGGGTACATCTTTTGGTACAGACACTATATCCAGCAGTGCGATTAGTAACTTACAGGATCCAGCAAATGGCACAATTTTCCCGGTTGATATTCCAGGGGGCATTGGTGGTGCAGACAGGTTAAATGTAAACATGCCAGTAATCGGTGCTGCAGGCAGCATTGCATTCACTGTACTGAGCGGTGGAAACTTACTCGACCTTGAACTCTCCGCATTACAGGCCGAAGATAACGGCGAAATTATTTCAAGCCCAAGAGTCGTTACCTCAGATCGACATGAAGCGTTTATTGAGCAGGGTGTTGAAATACCTTATCTGTCTGCGACTTCCAGTGGTGCAACACAGGTTCAGTTTAAGAAAGCGGTATTGAGCATTAAAGTCACACCGCAAATCACACCAGATGACCGGGTAATAATGGATCTGACTGTCAATAAAGATGCGGTTGGCCAGGTATTCGCCAACATTCCAAGTATTGATACACGCCAGGTAACCACCCAGGTGTTAGTTAATAATGGTGACACCATTGTACTTGGTGGCATATATGAAACCGAAACACGAAATGAGCTGGACAAGGTGCCCGTATTAGGTGACCTGCCATTAATTGGCAGCCTGTTCCGGCACACATTGGAAAGCATTGAAAAGCAGGAGTTACTGATCTTTGTAACCCCTAAGATATTAAAAGATACGCTTAGCCTGTAATTAAGGTGGCACAGGATAATAATTATGAAAAATAAATTAACGCTTTTATCTTGCACATTGATTTCAGTCTTACTAGTTGGCTGTGGAGGTGATTCCAGCCCCTTTGTGCCTGGAGGCGGTCAAAATGCAGGTTCTGTTATTGATATAGACAAGTTTACTTTTAGCAGTGGAGACCTGTTTCCAGAACTGGTCTCCGTAACTTATGGCGATGGTGCTATTAACCCGGCCACTGAAATACAATCAATAGACTCAATATCTGTAAATAACACTTTCTCCATTAGCGTTATAGCTGCCGATAGATTCAGAAGATTAGTGCCCGGAGCCACCATTACCTTCAGAACTAATTATGGCTCAATAGAACCTACCTGCACTTTAGACACAACAGGTTTTTGCACCGTAGATATAATATCATTGGGTAGCTTGCCTTTAGAGTCTGGTCTGCTATTTAATGGTTTTGTAAATAATGACAATACACAAAACCAGTCTATTTTCATGAATATTATTGCCTACACACAGGGTGAAGAATCATTTGTTGACATCAATGGTAATGGTTTTTTTGATGATGGTGATGTTTTTCTGATAGACATTGATGAGCCGTACATTGACAATAACAACAACGGTGTATACGATCTTGGTGTTGACATAATAATTGATCTGGACAATAACGGTGCTTATACGCCCGCAGATGGTTTATATAGCGGCTCTAACTGCCAGCATTCAACTTTGTGCAGCCCTAACTCAAGCATCGTCATCTGGGCAAGACAATATATAGATCTGGTATCTTCAAACTAAGTCCGCTTCCGACGACTAAAATTTAATTACAACCTGGTGTATTTCAGTGCTTAAATTAATTTCGATTCTATTTGTTTTATTATCTTTAACGCTGCAATTAAGCGCCTGCGACAGTGGCGATGAAAGCCCCTTCAAATCACCTAATACTGGTGGTGGCAGTGGCGGAGGCGGTGGCGGCGGTGGTGGCGGTGACGGCGGTGACGACGGTGACGGCAGCGATGATGTGCTAATTTTAGAAAAACTGCTCAACGGCTCCCTGGAAAAATTAATGGTTCCAATTGCAGGCCCTACAAATGTAGCCTATGTTTCACGCTCTAATATAGATGGTGCCAGCAACCCAACTTTTAAAAACCAGATTTTTACACATCGTGCTGACACTGTAACTCAGGTCACTGATTTTGTATTCAACCGTGGCGAAAACACTCAATCTATTGGGGCACAAGAAGTTGTCATGTCCGGAGATGGAACAACCATTGCGTATATAAATAACTATGACCCCCTTGGCACAAATGCAGATAATGGACCTGAACTGTTTTTAATAACCACGAGTACAGGCGCAATACAACAAGTCACTAACGACACACTTACTAACAATGAACATTTGAAGTGCATACTTTTATCCTGTATTACTATTTCTGATGACGCTAGCCTGGTGTACTTTGTTTCTAATGCTGACTATGTTATTGGCTCTAATCCAAATGCATTTCAACAGATATTCTCAATTACAACAAATGGCAGTAACACCATCACCCAGGTTTCCGCATTTACTGCAACCTCATCTAATACTTCTATTGTTGTTTCTGGTGATAACTCCAGGCTAGCTATTCACACTCAGGGTAACTTATTAGGTAACAATGCAGATGGTAGTCACGAGATATACTATCTCGACACTAATGACGTTAACAGCCTCACGCAAATTACTGCAACAGATAACTTACCAGCGAATGACGATCATAAACTTCCGGTCATTAGCACTGATGGTAATATAATTGTATTTCCCTCGGGCAAGGACCCATTAAGCTCCGGCACATTTATACTGGAAATCTATAGCTACAATGTAAATGCTACAACGTTGGTGAATGTAACCAGCCTTGCACCAACAGATCCACAGGATCAAATTTATGATCATTATGCCGTTTCAGGTAATGGTCAGTTTATCTACTACAACGAACAAACAATAAATAATGGCGATGCTAATTATGGTATTATGAGATCCAGCACTGATGGAACTCTGACCGCCTTTGTATATGCTACTGGTGCTTTAGGATCACAGGTCGATATATTACTTGATATGCATGCCTCAGCTTCAGGTGACAGAGTTACATTTAATTTTCAGGACATAGGCATTTACTCGGTAAGACCCTAATTAACAGAAAGCTAAAACTATCTTTTCATTCTTCTTGTATAGATATTGATAGTAATATCTATGAAAATAAATAATAACATCTTCCTTATCGGCCCCATGGGTGCAGGCAAAACCACCATGGGGCGTCAGATCGCCAAACGCCTTAATATGGACTTTGAAGATAGCGACCATGCTATTGAAGCTCATACTGGTGTTGATATCCCACTCATATTTGAGAAAGAAGGCGAAGCCGGTTTTCGTAAACGTGAAAGTGCGATTATCGATGAACTCACTCAGCATAAACGCCTGGTTTTAGCCACCGGCGGTGGTGCGGTACTGGCGGAAGAAAACCGCCGGCATTTAAAAAATCGTGGCATGGTTATTTATCTGCACAGCGACATTAAACATTTACTGGAGCGCGTCGGTCACGACAAAAAACGCCCGCTGCTGCAAACCCCAGATCCGGCAACAACGCTCAGAGACATTATGAAAATTCGCGAACCGTTATACCGGGAAACCGCAGATATCATTATTAATACCGGACAACAGTCGATTCGCGCGGTAATAAACGTTATGCTTGATAAAATCAAAGCATACAACAATACCCAGAGTTAAGATGATATCGTTAAAAGTAAATTTAGGTGAACGCAGTTACCCGATTTGTATCGGGCAAAATTTGCTTCAACAAAGCGAACTACTCACCCAGCACATTCCCGGCAACAGTGCACTGATTGTCAGTAATGAAACCGTTGCGCCTTTATATATGGACACGGTAGAAAAATCTTTAGGTGATATCCGTTATAAAACACTGGTGCTACCGGATGGTGAAGAATATAAAAATATAAATGTGCTCAACACGATTTATGACACATTACTGCAAAACAAACTGGACAGAAATACCACGTTAATTGCATTGGGTGGTGGTGTTATTGGTGATATCACTGGCTTTGCCGCCGCTAGTTATCAACGCGGTGTGCATTTAATTCAAATACCCACCACCCTGTTATCGCAGGTCGATTCCTCCGTCGGCGGAAAAACCGCCGTCAATCATCCGCTGGGCAAAAACATGATTGGCGCATTTTATCAGCCCAGAGCGGTGATTGCGGACACCAGCACATTAAGCACTCTGGAAGATCGCCAGCTCAGCTCCGGCATTGCTGAAGTTATTAAATACGGCCTGATTCGTGACACCGAATTTTTACAGTGGCTAGAAGATAATATCGACAAACTCATTGACAGAGATGCCAACGCACTCGCCTATGCGATTGAACGCTCCTGCAAAAATAAAGCTAAAGTGGTTGCCGCAGACGAAAGAGAAAGCGGCCAGCGTGCCCTGTTAAATTTAGGCCACACATTTGGTCACGCCATCGAAGCGGGCATGGGTTATGGCGCCTGGTTACACGGCGAAGCCGTTGCCAGTGGCATGGTAATGGCGGCACGATTATCAAATAAACTGGGGTGGATATCAGCGGCAGATGTTGACCGGATAATCAATCTTCTTGAGCGCGCAAACTTGCCCATTAAAGCACCGCCGCAAATGACCGCAGATAAATTTATTGATTTGATGTCATTAGATAAAAAAGTCTCCGATGGTGTTTTAAAACTGGTACTTTATAAATCTATTGGCAATGCCATTATTTCCAAAGACTACACCGACGCTATTTTACGAGAAACCATTGCTGAGAGTTATTAAGGGGCACCTCTAAAAATAGATTGTGACCTCTGGCTTTGCTCCCTAAAATGTCACAGAGGGCCAGGATTAAAACCTGTTTTTGAAAGCATGCCCGAATTAATAAACTTGGGCCTGATGAGAAAACATAACCCAGAGCCTGGCCAGAGAAGTCTGGGCAGGGAGCAAAGCCCCGTAGGGCGAGCCCTCAAACATGCATCTACGTTGTTGCAACCCTTGACAATGGAATAACCATTGTACTGCGGGCTTTCGCCTGATAGCTGCATGCTTCAGGGCTCACAGAGGCCGCAAGCTATTTTTAGAGATGCCCTTAATTTAACTTTTATTATAAAGAGATAAAAAAGCATGCATAAAGGATACGACCTACGCAACCTCGCCCCCTATGCATGCAGTGAAGCAACCTCGCGCGGACGCTTACACCCGGAACCTGACCCGGTTCACCGCACCCAGTACCAACGGGACCGTGATCGCATTATTCACTCCGCTGCTTTTCGCCGCCTTGAATACAAAACCCAGGTATTTGTAAATCACGAAGGCGATTTATTTCGTACCCGCCTGACCCACTCATTAGAGGTTTCGCAAATTGGTCGATCCATTGCCCGCGAATTACATTTACACGAAGACCTCGCGGAAACCATTGCCATTGCACATGATTTAGGCCATGCACCCTTTGGACATGCGGGACAGGATGCGCTCAACCGCTGCATGAAAAACTTCGGCGGCTTTGAACACAACCTACAGTCCCTGCGCGTCGTTGATGAACTGGAAGAAAAGTATGCAGAATTTCCCGGTCTAAACTTAAGCTTTGAATCCCGCGAAGGTATACTCAAACACTGCTCCGTAAAAAATGCCCAGGGGCTCGGTGAACTGGGGCAACGTTTTTTAGATAAAAACCAGCCCAGCCTGGAAGCACAGGCCTGTGATAAAGCCGATGAAATTGCCTATAATAATCACGATATTGACGATGGTGTGCGCTACGGTTTAATCACTATTCAGCAGTTGCTAGAAACACAACTGTTTCGTGAACAACACGAAATTGTCATGCAAAAATATCCACAGATCAGTCACAACTGTTTAATCCATGAAGTCATTCGCAGGATGATTAGCCGAATGGTGGTAGATTTGATTGATACCAGCAGAATTGAAATAGATAGGCTAAAATTAAATCACCCGAACGATGCAAGAAAACAGCAAAATTATATCGTTGGCTTTAGTGACGACATGCAACAACAAACACTCGAACTAAAACGATTTTTAATGAAAAATTTATACCGCCATTATCGGGTACAACGCATGACAACAAAAGCCGAAAGAGTGCTCAGCGCATTATTTGACGCCTTTATCAATGATCAGAGAATTTTACCCCCGGACGCCTTACAACACTGCAACAACTTAAAAGATAAAATCGGCGACAATGGAATTGCACGGGGTGTTTCAGATTACATTGCAGGCATGACAGATAGATACGCGATTGTAGAATATGAACGCATTTTTAACCCTCGACAATTATCTTTTGCAAACTTGATACCTTAAAAGTACTTTCTATGGCCAGAAAAAACTCAAATAATAAGTTTGCCAGTACAGCACCGGCAATAGAACTTAACCAGCAAAGCATAGAATATTTAGGCGTAGGCAAACAGCCTTTTGCCAATGAAATACTGACGGAAGAAAGTTTTTTTAATCATCAGGCACTCACCAAAATATCAGATAGTCTGTCCCATCAGGTTCAGTTCAGTGATTTACTTTTACTCGTTGAAGGCATTAGCGGCGCGGGTAAAACTTCCCTCTTTCGGCAGTTTATTCAAACTGAAATTGCCAATACAAAAATTCTCGCGATACAGGCCGAAGCCACTGACACACTGGTACAGATTCAACAAAAAATGTCTATGCATTTGCAGGATTTAGGCGATGCCAATCATCTCGATGACAATTTAAAAAGCCTGCAAACGTTCGACCAGATGCCGCTGGTGGTTATAAACAACAGCCATGTTTTAAGTGATACTACTTTACAGGAACTTTTGCGCTATCAGCAGGAATTAAAGCAGGAACACGATGTTAATTTAAAAATTTTACTTTTCGCCAATACCGGCATGCGTGAAACCCTGCAAAAAATAACCGACATACAGACGGACCAGATGTATGTACAACATCTGCCGGAGTTTTCGCCAAAACAGGCCAGTGCGTTTATTATGCACCGCCTGCGTTGTGCCGGTTATTTTGGTGAGGTTCTGCTTGATGACGAGGCAATTACCCAGTTATATAAAACCTGCAATGGTACGCCTCTAGACATTATGGTGCAGTGCGCACCGCTTATCGATAAAGCCATCGCCGGAATATTAAAACCCAATACCGGGCTCTTGAAAAAAGCAATATTTGCTAGTGTGATTTTATCTGTCTTACTGGGAGCAGGTTATGCTGCATTCGTTTATTTTGACAGCCATAAAACAGAACCCGGCTTAGCTGATGATAATTTTGCTCCTGAAACTGAAATATCAGATAATGAAACCGCCAATATCAAAGACAGCACCGATGTAATTGACATTCTCGAAAGCGAAACACTCACCACTGAACCTGAACTTGAATCTGAAAGTAATAACATGCATTTAGCTCAAGACAATGTTGTAACGCAGGCATCTCAGCCAGAGAATATCGACACTGTAAAAACAGATGAAAACATTATTAACGAAGCCATTGACGAATCAAAAATTAAACCTGAAATAACAACTGACACTACGTCCGAAAATGAGCCTAAACAGGAACTCGCAATAGAAACTGCGCCAACAATCAGACCCCAAGCAGATAACAACAAAAACGAAACAGAAACTGAAATACCCGTCGAACCCTCACCCAAACCTTCACCTGAGCTAAATCCTACATTACTCAAACTAAAAGAAATGGGACTACAGGATGCTTCGTGGTTGCTTCAGCAAAATTCACAGAACTGGACAATGCAACTACTCGGCGCTCGTGAGCCCGTTACACTTTTAAAATTTGCACAGGCTAATCATTTATCCGCAAACGCAGCCTGGTATAAAACCTGGTTATCTTCCCGACCTTATTATGTAATGGTTTATGGCAGTTATGGCAGTCGGGATATCGCACGAGAATCTATTAACCGTTTGCCTCCCAAATTGCGCTCACTAAAACCCTGGGTTAAGAGCATGAAGTCTGTTCAGCAGGCGTTAAAGTAACCGCCACTTACACCTGAAGCTGAGATTTCTCAGTTTCATTTGCTCATAAAAATGCGCACTGTTAAGGCACATCTCCATCAGGGACAGTCCGCTGCTTTTTAGCGCCCTGTCCCATGTGGTAATTCCGATCAGATGGGGCAGTGCAATGAACTACCCCGCACAACTCTTGGTGGTCTCAAAACAGGGGACAGAGCGCTAAAAAACAGCGATCTTTCCCCGAGGGATATGCTCCACCACAGGGCACAGGCTTCGAGCAAACAAAACAGTTAACTACGCGTATATCCACCACCTCCCGGTGTTTTAATTGTCACGCAATCACCTGCTTTTAATTGCCGGGAAAATTTCGGTGGACAAACTTTTCCATTAATTAAATTTTCACCCGGTTTTGCATCATCGCCATTAATACTCCAGGGCGCATGACGCCTTCTTTCCGTTAATAACGTCACATGAGCGTCCTGCAGTAAAGTAAATGAACGTAGCAAACCTTCCCCGCCTTTAAACTCACCTCGACCCGCGGAGTTTTTTCTTAACGCATATTCATTGATCCGCAAGGGATAATCCATTTCCAGCACTTCAATCGGTGTATTCAATGTGTTGGTCATGTGGGTTTGAACGCCACTCAATCCGTTAAACAAACGGCTCGCCCCCATGCCACCGCCAATGGTTTCATAATAATCCCAGGCTTCATAATATTTATTTTTCTCCGCCCCCATCGCCAGATTATTCATACTGCCGTGACTGGCGGCGGGTATTTTTTGCGGGATGGCCTTTGCCAGCGCACCCGTAATCACATCAACAATGCGCGTGCTGGTTTCAACATTACCCGCAGCAACGGCCGCGGGGCGTTGCGCATTCAGCAAACAGCCCGCAGGCGCGGTTAAACTGATGTGCCGAAAGCTGCCGGCACAGGCGGGGGTATTGTCAGGCATCAGGCAACGAAACACATAATAAACAGCAGCGGCGGCAACGGATAATGGACAATTGATATTACCTTTTACCTGCCCGGTGGTGCCGTTAAAATCCACCGCAATGGCGGAATGACTGACCGTGATGGTGGCACTAATTTTAATATCGGTTGTGCCCTGCCCGTCATCATCCATTACATCACTAAAGTGGTAAGTGCCCGGGGGAATTTCTTTTGTCGCACTGTGTGCAATGCTCGCGGCATAATTATTAAGTGCGATGAGTGCCCGTTGGTATTCGGCTGCCCCCTGTTCTTCAATTAATTCCTGCAAACGCTGCATACCTCGCCGATTTGCACTGATTTGTGCGGAGAAGTCACCGTGGGACTGCTGGGGATTTTTCAGGCCACTTAACAGCTCGTCCATTACTGCATCTTCGATTGCATCATTTCTTAACAGCAACGTCGGAGGAATCACCAGCCCCTCCTGACTTAACTCAGAAGACACGGGCATGGAGCCGGGGCTGGACGCACCAATATCCGCATGATGCGCACGGTTTGCCACAAAGCCCATGAGCTGTTGCTTAAAAAATACCGGGGCAATCAGCGTGATATCCGGTAAATGGGTGCCCCCCAGATAGGGGTCATTCAGCACCAGCATGTCCCCGGTAGCCCAGTGGATATTGCTGACAATATCCCGTGCCGCATAAGCCATGCTACCCAGATGCACGGGAATATGCGCTGCCTGCGCACACAGCTCCCCCTGGGTATCAAAAACCGCGCAGGAGTAATCCAGTCGATCTTTAATATTCGGAGAAAAAGACACCCGCTGCAGCACCGCCCCCATTTCATCGCACACCGCTTCAATGCGACTGGAAAATACACTGAGTGCTATAATATCCATGCTATTCCACCAATTCATGCCTAAAAAATTCCGAAAAAAATGACATAAGTCAAAAATACCTTGAAATTCAAGCGCTTCTCACTTATCTTAATGCCCAACTAAAACACTCAAGTATTTTAACTGAAAAAAATGGGAAAATAATTATGAATCCTTTATTATCAATCAAAGGCACTATTGCCGTTGGTTTCGTTCTTGCTATGGCAGTAGCATTTGGCATGGGCACTCTAGAAACATTTAAAGGTGTAGCAACAGTCTGGTTACACATTGTTGCGGGTATTACCTGGATCGGCTTACTGTACTATTTTAACTTTGTACAAGTACCCGGCGTAGGTAAAGCATTAGCTAACCCAGATGGACCACAACCAGCAGCGATCAACAAATACATCGCGCCTACTGCATTACTTTGGTTCCGTATGTCAGCTGCCGTAACATGGCTAGCTGGTATGGCATTATTAGCACAGCCTAAATTTTCTGCATTGGGCGGCGTTGTAGGCGCCTTCACTTTCGCTGATGGCATGCAAGTTATTGGTCTAGGTGCTTGGTTAGGTACCATTATGTTATTTAACGTATGGGTACTGATCTGGCCAAACCAGAAGAAAATTCTGGGCCTTGACGGTCTGACTCATGAAGCAGACGTAATTGCAGGCGCTAAGAAGATTGCTTTACTAGCATCTCGTACGAATACTGTACTTTCTCTTCCTATGCTACTTTGCATGGTAGGTTCTGCTCACGGCCTGTAATTTACAGCTGGCAGTAATTGATGCGAATAAAAGCCACTGAGGTTTTTATTTTGAAAGGCTCCCGACTGGGAGCCTTTTTTTATGCCCCTGTTGTGATGCTATCAAGTGGACTGCGTTGTGGTTTATCATCCTGCCAATCTGATCGGTATTACCACATGGGACACGGCGCTAAAAAGCAGCGGCATGTCCCTGATGGAGATGTTAAATCCTCCTCAATCCGCCTTTTTCAAAGGAGGAGGCAAGCACACTGCTCTGGTGCATCTCTCTCGGATATCTCCCTCGGGGACAGACCGCCGCTTTCTGGCGCTCTGTCCCCTGACTGATACCACCAGATGCACTACGAAGTCGCTTATCCCCCTCTTATTTTAAATAATTGAAAAACCCTCAAAGCCTAGTATAATCATCTGTTTCGCGGCAGCTTTACCTGCCGTTTTTGCATTTTAGGGCTTTTAAAATTTCGCCCTGACATAACAGGCTTAAAGACATGAGCGAGATCAATCACTTAATGACAACCTACGCACCACTCGATGTTTGCTTCGAGCGCGGTGAGGGTGCGTATCTGTTTGATGGCAAAGGTGATAAATACCTGGATGCGCTCGCAGGCATTGCAGTATGTGGTTTAGGCCATGCACACCCGGCAGTCACTAAAGCCATTCAACATCAGGCTGAAAATTTAATTCATACTTCCAATTTATACTGCATCAAGAACCAGCAAAAACTGGCAGGTCAACTTTGCGAAGTATCCGGTATGAGCCGCGTGTTTTTCTCCAACTCCGGTGCCGAGGCCAATGAAGCGGCAATTAAGATGGCGCGACTGTATGGCAACCAGCAAAATATTGATAACCCTTCTATTATTGTGACTGATGGCGGTTTTCACGGACGGACCCTGGCCACCCTGTCAGCCACCGGTAACCGCAAAGTGCATGCGGGTTTTGAGCCACTGGTCAGTGGTTTCACCCGCGCACCTTACAATGATATTGATACCATTAAATCGATTGCCCAGAATAGCAGTAATACGGTCGCAATTTTAGTCGAGCCAATTCAGGGTGAAGGCGGCATTAACCTGCCGGACGAAAATTATTTAACAGCGCTACGCACCATTTGTGATGAAAACAACTGGCTATTGATGCTCGACGAAATTCAAACCGGTATGGGGCGAACCGGCCAGTGGTTTGCCTTTCAGCACAACCACATTATACCGGATGTTATGACCCTGGCAAAAGGTCTCGGTAATGGCGTGCCTATTGGGGCCTGTCTGGCTCACGGTAAAGCCGCTGAGCTGTTTCAGCCGGGAAACCACGGCTCTACCTTTGGCGGCAATCCGCTCACCTGTGCCGCCGCCAGTGCGGTTGTAGAGACGATTACAAAAGATAATTTATGCCAGCGCGCCGATGAACTGGGTAAAAGAATGCTCAGCGGTTTTGAGGCACAGCTTAAAGACCATCCGGGCATTAAATCCATGCGTGGCAAAGGCCTGATGCTGGGTATTGAGCTGGATCGTGATTGCCCGGAGCTGGTGAAACTTGCGCTGCAACAAAACTGTTTAATTAACGTAACCGCTGGCAGTGTTGTGCGTTTACTTCCCCCACTAATTTTGTCTGATGAGCAGGCCGATACCATCGTTAATTTAGTTAGCTCGCTCATTAAAGACTTTTTAAACTAATTTATTTTAGCGGAGACGCCCATGGCGACGCGCCACTTTTTAAGCCTGTTAGATTTATCACCCACCGAATTTCGCCAGCTGCTTAAACGCGCCAGCGAACTGAAAAAAATGCAGCATGCGGGGGAAACTTTTGAACCCTTAAAAAATAAAGTGCTGGCAATGATTTTTGAAAAATCATCCACCCGCACCCGGGTTTCATTTGAGACGGGCATGGTACAACTGGGGGGCCACGCAATGTTTTTATCCCCCCGTGACACGCAGCTTGGCCGGGGTGAGCCAATAGAGGATACCGCACGCGTACTCTCCAGCATGGTGGATATTATTATGGTGCGTACCTTCGAGCATGAAAAAATCACCACCCTGGCGGAACATTCATCGGTACCGGTTATTAATGGCCTCACCGACTGGTTACACCCCTGCCAGCTATTAGCGGACATGCAGGCCTGGAACGAGCACCGCGGTGATATGCGAGGTAAAACCGCAACTTATGTTGGGGATGGCAATAACATGTGCCACTCCTATATTAATGCAGCCCGCCAGCTCGACTTTAATTTGCACATCGCCTGCCCACAAGGTTACGATCCGGATCCGGAACTGGTAAAAGCGGCGGGTGATAAAGTGACTATTTTCAGAGACCCAAAAGCGGCCTGTGAAAATGTTGATATGGTGGTCACCGATGTGTGGGCCAGCATGGGCCAGGAAGAAGAGCAAAAGCTGCGCGAAGTCGCCTTTGCAAACTTTCAGGTTAATGATGAGGTTATGGCATTGGCCAATAAAGATGCATTATTTATGCACTGCCTACCAGCCCATCGCGGCGAAGAAGTCAGTGCCAATGTGATTGATGGTGCACAAAGTGTGGTGTGGGATGAGGCAGAAAATCGTCTGCATGCACAGAAGGCATTGCTGGAATTTTTGCTGACTTAAAATACAATCCCAATCACGGTTTACTCGTAGCAATAAGCGTTTTACCGGTAGTCGTTAGCGTTAGCTAACGACTACCAATATTCAAATCAGCCCCTAAATCGTTTTCAACTTGCGCAGCTGCATATACTGCTCTAAAATTTTTTCAGTCTCTGTGGCGAATTCTGTGAATATAAACGCCAGTCCGTACAAACCCCGATTGCCAATCACCACGGTGCGCATCACCCGCGCTTTTACAATGACCCTTTTAAATTCATTCGTAAAAGGCAAATCAAAAGCCAGCTCAAACACCTTGCCCGCATCCGCAGAAGCCCCATATTCAAGATAAATTCCCCCCATAGAAATATCAACCGCCTGAGCGCTTGTGACACTACCATCAGAAAGGCGAATCCGGGTTTTTAAATTAATACGAAAACGTTCATGTATCCGCTGCTCATTAGTTGGCAGTTCTCCACCTGGGCCCTCCTCATCTGAAGTTTTCTCTACCATCGGGGGATATTCCTTCTACAAATTCACGCTAATCAAGATACAATACGCACACTAAATAATATCCGCACCTATATACTTTCGAATCATAATGACATTCAAGCATTTCTGTTTATATAGCACGCTATTGGCCACCTCGCCAATACTCTCATGGGGCTCTGATCAACACCTGTTTAGTGGTGCAATCGACGCATGCCCGGTGGAAAATGTAGACGGTTATTCGCCAATTTTGTATTCTGCGCCACCGCAATTTTCGGGTGACTTACTTGAAGCCACAAATATCACTGCTCAGCAGGTAGAAAATACAGCTAAGTCTATCAGCATATTTAGCGGTGATGTCAGCATCGAGCAGCACCAGCTACGCCTGAAGGCAGACAGAGTCACCCATTTTCGGGACACCCAAAAACTCGAGCTCGAGGGCAATATTCACGTCGATGCTAAAAATATGGCGCTCAGTGCCCGTCGTGGCTGGATGAATTTAAACACCAAAGAAGGTGAATTCACGGATAGCATTTACTATATTCCTGAAATCGGCCTTACGGGAATAACCCCCCAGTTTAGTATTTTCGCCAACCGCAAAACTATTTTACAGGACACCCAGTTTTCCACCTGTCCGCAAAATAAACTCGACTGGCATTTGGACACTGGCTGGTTAGAGCTGGATCAGGACACCGCAACCGGTACCGCAAAACACACGGTTTTCTGGGTGGGGGGCGTACCGATTTTTTATTTCCCGTGGATTCAGTTTCCGATAGACGATCAGCGCCACAGTGGATTTTTATTCCCCCGACTGGGTTCGTCCAGCTCCAGTGGTTACGAAATTGGCACCCCCTGGTACTGGAATATCGCCCCAAATCAGGATGCCATAATCACCCCTAGCTATTTAAGCAAACGGGGCGCAATGCTGGCAACCGAATATCGCTATTTGACCCATAGCAGTAACGGTAATTTAGAATTTGAATATATGAATGAAGATAAGGAGTTTGAAGACCGGCGTTACATTGTTCACTTCGATAACAAAAGCAAAATCACCCAAAACCTCAGTTTAAACCTGTTAGCCAATGAAGCGTCAGACTCAGATTATTTGCAGGACATGGGCAGCAGCATCAACGTAGTCAACACGACACATCTGGAAAGAAATGCAAATTTAAATTACACCAACGGACCGTGGACTGCTGGCTTGTTAGCACAATCTTTTCAAACCATCGATCAAACCATATTGCCCGCAGACCGGCCCTATAAACGTCTGCCGCAGATCACATTAAAAGGCAAAGGCGAACTGCTGGAAATGGACAACAGTTACTTGCTCGGCTCACTCAATACCGAATGGGTGGAGTTTAAACACGACACCACAAATAAAGCGCAGGGTTCACGGTTTCATGTTTATCCCAAGCTCAGCCTGCCTGTTGAAAGCAACGCCTGGTTTATTAAACCCAGCGCCGGCTATATTTTTACCCAGTATGACACCACCGATATCAATGGCATCGATGCCAATCTGGACAGCCGGGGCTTAAGTGTTTTAAGTCTGGACAGCGGCATGTTTTTTGAGCGTAGCTCAAGCAGCAGTTCTTTTATACAGACATTAGAACCCCGTTTGTATTATTTAAATATCCCCTATGAAGACCAGTCACTAATTCCTGTTTTCGATACCGCCGAAACGGATTTCAGTTTTGCATCCCTGTTTCGTGAAAATCGTTTTAATGGTATCGACAGAATCGGCGATGCTAATCAGTTAACCGTTGCATTAAGCTCACGCATACTCAATAAAAAAACCGGCGATGAACTTTTTAATATCAGTATTGGTCGAATTTACTACTTTGAAGATCAGCAGGTGTCACTGGATAACCGCGTGAACACATCACCCAGCTCAGATATTATTACCGAAGTGGGGGGGAGTTTAAATAAATGGAAAGCCCGAGCCACATTACAATGGAACACCGATACCGACACCTCAGATAAACGCAGCGTACAAGTCAGTTATGCGGCATCGGATCAGGCGGTGTTTAATATCGGCTACCGATTTATTCGCGACCCGATTGATGAGACAATTAATATTGAACAAAGCGATATTTCTTTTGCTTGGCCATTTGCAAAAAATTACTCACTGTTAAGTCGCTGGAATTATTCACTCACGGATAAACGCGATATTGAAACACTCATCGGTTTTCAATATGAATCCTGTTGCTGGGCTTTGCGCCTCGTAACGCAGCGTTATATTAAGGATGATTTAAATGCCACTGACGACCCTTACAAGACATCTTTTATGCTGCAATTTGTGCTTAAAGGCTTTGGCAGCATTTCGGACAAAAATGCAACTAACACACTTAAACATGCTATTCTAGGCTACCAACCGGACTATTAACAATGCAGCACATCAGTATGAAATTTCTCTCTTTATTATTTTTTACCCTAAGTTCAGGTTTAGCGTTAACTTTTTTTTCGGCACCGGCGCTCGCAATTGAAGAATTAGATTCAGTTGCCATCATTGTTAATGAAAACATTATCAGCAAGCAGGAAATCCAAACTCGCTTTAATGACTTTAAACGTCAGCTAAAGCTTCAGGGCAAAAAACTTCCTCCTGATGAACTACTCAAAAAGCAGGTTGTTGAGCGCATGATTGTTGACAGCATTCAACTACAGCTGGCAAAACAACAGGGCATTCATATAGACGATCTTAGTCTCAACAAAGCACTTGAAAACATCGCCAGAAACAATCGCACAAGTTTAGATGGAATGCATAAAGCGCTGGAACAAAAAGGCATTAACTATAAAACATTTCGAGAACAAACCAGAAAAGATTTGATTATTCGCCAACTTCAACAACGTATGATTTATAGCCGGGTAAAAGTTTCTCCACAGGAAATCAATATTTTTCTTGAACAACAGAATAAGTCGGGAGATGCAGCCAATGACAAATACCACCTTGCACACATTTTAATTGCCACACCTGAAGCCGCTTCCCCTGAAGATGTAAACAAGGCATTAACCAAAGCTAAAAAAGTGATTTCTCTTTTAGAAGAGGGCAAATCTTTTAATGATACCGCATTGCGTTTTTCTGATGGTCGCCACGCACTCAAAGGTGGTGACCTTGGGCTACTCAGTGCAGCACAACTTCCACCACTTTTTCTTAATGCGGCCCAGCAATTAAAAATAAATGAAATCACGCAACCCCTGCGCAGTGCTGGCGGGTTTCATATTCTCAAACTGTTAGACAAGAAAACCCAGAAGCACATGGCCAAACAGACCCATGCTCGACATATTTTAATAAAGGCTGATGAAATTACCAGTAATGAAGATGCGCGCTTAAAACTGGTTGAAGTGAAAAAGAAATTAGATGGCGGTGCTGATTTTGCTAAACTCGCGAAAGAATTTTCCCAGGATCCCGGTTCAAAAAATAATGGTGGTGATTTAGGCTGGGCAACTGAAGGCACATTTGTACCCCGCTTTACTGAGGTAATGAATTCACTACAGGATGGTCAAATTTCAGAACCCTTCAAAAGCCAGTTTGGCTGGCACATCATTCAACTTTTAGAACGTCGTGAGCAGGATGAAACTGAACAACGGATTCGTCAGAAAGCTGAAATCGCCATTCAAAATCGCAAAGCCGATGAAGAGCTTCAACTCTGGATGCGACGCGTACGCGATGAAGCGTATGTAGAATATAAAATAAAAAATGACAGCTGATTATGCAACCTGTTATCGCGATTACACCGGGTGAACCTGCGGGCATAGGCCCGGACCTTGCTATTCTAACTGCGCAGAAAAACTTTAACTGTAAACGGGTTTATTTTGCTGATCCGCAATTACTAGCGAGTCGTGCACAGGCTTTAAATATAGATGTCAGCATTAATACGCTAAGTTCACTTACCACTATTCCTGACCCTGTCCAAAATACATTAGATGTATGGCCGGTAAAATTAGCTCACAAAGTTGAAGCTGGAAAATTAAATAATAAAAATGCAAATTATGTTTTAGATTGCATTCGCCTTGCGGTTGAATCACAACAAAACAGACATAGCCATGCTTTAATGACCGGTCCAATTCATAAAGGCATTATAAATAGTGCAGGCATAAATTTTTCCGGTCACACAGAATATCTTGCAGAGTTAAGTTCCGGCACACCGGTAATGATGTTAGCTGCAGAAGCTGAAAAACTACGGGTTGCTTTAGTCACTACTCATTTACCTTTAAACCAGGTGAGTCGCGCAATTACCAAACATAATTTACAACGGGTTATCTCCATACTGCATAATGACCTTGTGCAAAAATACGGCATCAAAAATCCTCACATCTTAGTTTGCGGACTTAACCCCCATGCAGGTGAAAATGGTCACATAGGTATGGAAGAAATTGAAATAATTTCACCCATCATAGAAACCTTAAATAAGCAGGGCTTAAATTTAACCGGCCCTTTACCTGCCGATACTCTATTTACTCCGAAATATTTAAAAAATGCGGATGCGGTTTTAGCCATGTATCACGACCAGGGTTTACCCGTTTTAAAACATGTTGGCTTTGGTCACGCTATAAATATAACGCTTGGTTTATCTATCATCAGAACGTCGGTTGACCACGGCACCGCTCTTGATTTAGCCGCTACCGGCAACATCGACACGGGCAGTTATATAGCGGCATTAAATACAGCCATTCATCTGGCAAATAACCAGACTATAACTTCGGTAGCATAATCATGGCAATACAGCATCGAGCACGTAAAAGATTTGGTCAGAATTTTTTATCTGACCCTGGAATTATCCAGCGCATTATTCAAAGCATTAACCCACAAGCCGGGCAACGCATTATTGAAATTGGACCCGGGCTTGGTGCACTCACCTGCCCGATTTTAAAACTCACAAAAGAAATGGATGTTATCGAACTCGACCGTGACATTGTGCCAAAGCTGCAGCTCAATTGTGGCCTCGATGCGGTGCAAAATAACCAGCTACGCATTCATAATGTTGATGTGTTGCAGTTTGATTTTTCTGAATTAAACTACGCTGAACCGCTGCGTATTATTGGCAACCTGCCCTATAATATTTCAACGCCAATTATTTTTCATCTGGTTGAATACAGCGATATTATTCAGGACATGTATTTTATGCTGCAAAAAGAAGTGGTTCTACGCATCGCAGCCAAACCCGATACCAGCAATTACAGCCGACTCTCGGTGATGGCGCAGTACTACTTTCAGGTGGATGCGCTGTTTCTGGTGCCACCTGAATCTTTCGAACCTATGCCAAAGGTTGAGTCAGCTATTGTGCGTCTGGTGCCCCATAAAGATAAACCAATTACAATTGCGGATGAAAAGGCCTTTGCCAAACTGGTCACCCAGGCATTTTCCCAGCGTCGCAAAACCCTGCGCAATGTACTCAAAGGCATTTGTACTGCGTCGCAGCTCGAATCCATCGGCATTGATCCGTCCAGCAGGGCGCAGTCCCTTAACCTGCAAAATTTTGCGGATATCTACAATATCATTTATTAAGTATTAATCTATAAAAAAACCGACAATTTCAGGTTTTTTTGGTAAGCTAGATTCATATTATATGGCGGTATTTTTATGAACAATGACACTTACAGTGATAGCAATGCTTATAAAATCAGTGTTGAAGTAACACCTAATTACATTGAAGAACAGTCTCATCCTGATCAGGGTCATTATGTGTTTTCATATACAGTCACTATCATTAATGATGGCAGCAAGCCAGCACGCCTGCTGACGCGCCACTGGATTATTACTGATGCATCCGGTGAAACCCAGGAAGTTAAGGGCGATGGCGTTGTAGGCGAGCAGCCCCATTTAAAGCCTGGAGAGGGCTTCCAGTATACCAGTGGCACGATGATGAAAACCCCTAACGGTTCGATGGCGGGCAGCTATCAGATGATCGCAGATGATGGTTTTCATTTTGACGCAGATATTCCAGAATTTTATCTGTTAGCCCCTAGCACACTGCATTAATACGCTAACGAATTATGGGGCTTAAATTTAGTTACACTCTGCTGGCACCCGTTTATGATTCAATTGTCGGTGCATCAACCCAGGCAATGCGCATAGCCAGCCTGCAAAGGCTTAATCAGTCATCACCACAACACATTCTGATAAATGGTATCGGAACCGGTTTAGATATCCCCTTTTTACCCAAACAGCATAATTACACAGCAACAGATCTAACCCCCGCAATGCTTGTAAAATGCAGAGATCGTCTCTCTGACAATGACATTAATATAAATTTACACACAGCTGATGTTATGCAACTACCTTTTGACGACAATCATTTTGATACCATATTAATGAATTTAATTTTAGCTGTGGTACCCAGCCCATTAAAAGCGCTACAGGAAGCGTGTCGTGTTGTTAAACCCGGTGGCAAAATTTATATTATGGATAAATTTATTCGCTCCGGACAATTTGCGCCAACTCGCCGTTTGTTAAATTTATTTATGCGCCATATCGCTACGCGAACCGATGTAGTTTTTGAAGATTTACTCACACAATGCCCAGAACTCAAGCTTTCAAAAGATGAACCTGCACTGCTTAACGGCTGGTTTCGTCTTATAGACCTAGAAAAAATTAAATCATAACAATGGCAACATATGCAATAGGTGACATCCAGGGTTGCTACCAACAGCTTAGTGAATTACTTCGCAAACTTGATTTTAAATCTGATAAAGACAAGCTATGGTTTGCAGGCGATATTGTTAACAGAGGACCTGACTCTCTAAAAACCATTCGTTTTATAAAATCACTTGAAGAAAATGCGGTTACCGTTCTGGGCAATCATGATCTACATTTACTTGCGATCGCAAATGGACGACGTAAACAGAATAAAAAAGATACGATACAGGAAATTTTACTCGCCAAAGATTCTGATCAATTACTAGACTGGTTAATTCAGCGCCCACTTATGCATTATCAGAAAAAAAATAATGTATGTCTGGTGCATGCGGGCATCAACCCGGTCTGGTCAACAAGACAGGCACTCAGCTACTCTAAAGAAATTGAAGAAGTTTTACAAAGTTCTAAAGCACATGAGTTTTTCCATCACATGTATGGAGACAAACCGGCTAAATGGTCCAGTAAACTCACTGGCTGGGACAGACTCAGATATATAACCAATAGCTTTACGCGCATGCGCTATATCGGTAAAAATATGAATTTGTGCCTGAAAGAAAAAGGCGCCCCTGGAAAACAGCCCGAGAGCATTAAACCCTGGTTTGAATTTGAAAGTGTAAATACAGATTTAAATATTGTATTTGGACACTGGTCAACATTAAAAGACCCAAAACTTAAGAACCTTTATCCTCTGGATACCGGCTGTCTCTGGGGCGGAAAATTAACAGCGTTGAAAATAAACAGTAAGATGAAAAAGTTTACCTGCATTAAATGCCCTAAATCCCAACCGATCAGTTAATTACATTCGCTCATATTTAATTATTTTAAAACTGTAATTGTTTTTTTCATCGGCTACTCCTGATTTCTCTTCAACTGTATTCCATCTACTTTCATCAAATTCCGGAAACCAGGTATCACCTTCACACACGGCATTTACATGTGTCAAATACATGCGATCTGCTTTATCTATCATTTGCTGATAAATATTTGCACCACCAATAATCATAACTTCTTCAACATTACTCACAGCCTTAAGTGCAGCACCAATACTATCTACCGATGTTACCCCTTGTGCAGAAAAACCACTGCGGCTAATAACAATATTTAATCGTCCGGGTAACGGCTTACCAATTGATTCAAATGTTTTACGACCCATAATAATGGGCTTTCCCATCGTAACCTCCTTAAAATACTTAAAATCAGCGGGCAAATGCCAGGGCATGGTGTTGTCTGCACCAATTAATCGATTTTTATCCATTGCCGCAATTAAAGAAATAATCATACTGAAATGGGCGCTTTAATATGTGGATGTGATTCGTAATTAAGTAATTCAAAATCTTCGAATTTAAAATCAAATATGTCTTTTATGTTTTTGTTTATTTTTAACTTAGGTTTTTTATATGGCGCTCTTGATAACTGCTCATCAACCTGTTCAAGATGATTATTATACAAATGTGCATCACCTAGAGTATGTATAAAATCACCTACCTCTAAATCACAAACCTGTGCAATCATCATGGTGAGTAATGCATAAGAAGCAATATTAAAAGGCACACCTAGAAATATATCAGCACTTCGCTGATATAACTGACAGGAAAGTTTACCGTCTGCTACATAGAACTGAAAAAATGCATGACAAGGAGCTAATGCCATTTTTCCAGTTTTTACATTTTCTTGTGGTGAAATAGACTCGTCTGGTAAATCTGCAACATTCCATGCCGATACAATAATACGTCGACTATTAGGCGTGGTTTTCAACAACTGTATTATTTCAGCTATTTGATCAATTGTGTCTTTATCTGAAGAAGGCCAGTTACGCCACTGGTAACCATAAACCGGCCCTAAATCACCGGCTTCATCTGCCCAGGCATCCCAGATTTTCACACCATTATCTGAAAGGTACTTTATATTTGTATCACCTTTCAAAAACCATAAAAGCTCATGAATAATTGATTTTAAGTGACATTTTTTTGTAGTTACTAAAGGAAATCCTTCAGACAGATCAAAACGCATTTGGTACCCAAATACCGATAGTGTGCCTGTACCTGTTCTATCACCTTTTTGCGAACCATTTTCTTTAACATGGCGCATTAAATCCAAATATTGTTTCATAATTAATTAACTGCTTTTTTTCTATATGCGAATATCAGTACGCCTGCACCTATTAATATCATGGGTATCGAAAGTTGCTGCCCCTTTGTCATCCAGCCAAACATAACAAAATTTAAATGAGCATCGGGTGTTCTAAAAAATTCTGTTATGAAACGGAATATCCCATAACATAAAACAAACATGGCACTTACAGCCATACGAGGTTTAGCTGTTCGTGAATACAAAAACAAAATAATAAAAAGAATCAGTCCCTCAGAAATAGCCTGATATAAAGATGACGGGTGACGCGCTATGTGATCACCATAATCCATGGCCCATGGTAGAGAAGATTCTACTGGTCGTCCCCAGAGCTCTTTATTTATAAAATTACCTATGCGGCCAAACCCTAATCCAAGAGGGACCATAGGTGCAACAAAGTCATTTACTTCAAAATAAGTTTTACCTGATTTACGGGCAAACAAATACACACCACATATAACGCCTATTAAACCGCCATGAAAAGACATACCGCCTTCCCATATTCGAATAAGTATTAACGGGTTATCAATAAACTTATCGAAGTTATAAAAAATTATATAACCAATTCGACCGCCAAGTATGACACCTAAAGCGCCATAGAATAATACATCTGATACCTGGTCTTTATTCCAACCTGAATTGGGCTGCTTCGCCCGGTAATTGCCAAAAGCCCAGGCAGATAAAAAGGCAAGAAGGTAAGTTAAGCCATACCAATGTACTTGTGCAAAGCCCAAATCCAGGGCCACAGGATCTATTGTGGGGTATAAAATCATGAGAGGGATATTATCAGATTTAAGGGTTTATTTTTATTTATGTTTTGCATTTATTGAGATTAAGTAATAACAAAAATATTCACAAAAACAAATATTTTTATCTAACCCATTCTTTCTATCGGGGACAGAGCTTCTTCTACGCTCTGTCCCCTTAATCCATGCCACCAAGAGCTTAGCGGGAGTCGACTCGCTACACTGTCCGCCCTTGGTGGTCTCACTACAGGGGACAGGCCGCAAACAGCGCGACCTTTCCCCGAGTGTCATGTGCCTTTGTATTTTGTATTTTCTACGGACAAAAAAATACCCCGCCTATGACGGGCGGGGTATTTCAGGTGTTAAATCCTGGCAGTGTCCTACTCTCACATGGGGAGACCCCACACTACCATCGGCGCTAAC
>Ga0316206_1000363_pt1 | contig 68165 bp, 44 predicted proteins | sample 6monthpyrite_MG_FD_204942 | JGI IMG/M metagenome (GOLD analysis project Ga0316206, IMG submission 204942) | Microbial mat bacterial communities from mineral coupon in-situ incubated in ocean water Damariscotta River, Maine, United States -... | ecosystem: Environmental > Aquatic > Marine >...
TCTTGCAATAAGTCTTTGATATCTGTACTATTCGCTCCAAGTTGATGCGGGGTGGAGCAGTCTGGCAGCTCGTCGGGCTCATAACCCGAAGGTCGTAGGTTCAAATCCTGCCCCCGCTACCAAATTTAAATCAGGTTCATAATTCGAGTTCCGAGAGAGCTTCGGATTATGAGCCCGACGAGTAGTCGGACTCATGATGGTGATAACCCATGGGAAGGTGCAGGTTCAAATCCTGCCCCCGCTACCAAATTTAAATCAGGTTCATAATTCGAGTTCCGAGAGAGCTTCGGATTATGAGCCCGACGAGTAGTCGGACTCATGATGGTGATAACCCATGGGAAGGTGCAGGTTAAAATCCTGCCACGCTACCAAATTTGTATCAGGTTCATAATCTTAGCTCGCCAGAAGCTATCGTGTTTGAACTTGTTTAGTTTACTGGTACACATTAAGCCAGTAAGCCAATATAATAAAAAAGGCTCCGTATATCGGGGCCTTTTTTGTGGCTTGATACAGGAGTAGAATTCCTGTTTTCATTGCTTAAACAGTTAGAGGATATATCAAGCGTGAGCGACATCTGGTCAATTATCGAGCCGGTAGTAGAAGGTATGGGGTATGAGGTGGTGGACATAGATTATCGCCCGCACCCAACAGATGGATTGTTGCGCATTTATATCGATGGACCGAACGGCATCGTGTTGGATGACTGCACTGCGGTAAGTCATCAAGTTAGTAGTGTGCTGGATGTTGAAGATCCCATCCCAGGGCAGTTTAATTTAGAAATTTCATCTCCGGGTATGGATAGACCATTACGTAAAGTCGCCGATTTTGAGCGTTTTTCCGGCTCTACTGTAAAAATTAAATTAACCGTGCCGACGCTGGAAGGTCAGCGGAATTTTACCGGTAAATTGAAAGGTATTGAGAATGACGAGGTTATTCTTGAGATGGATGGTGAAACCCATTATTTAGCCTTAGACACTATAGATAAGGCGCGGATTGTTCCGCAGTTTTGACTTAGCTCGTTGGTTTAGTCAATCAACGTGAAAAAATTAATCTGGAAAGCAAACCTGGAAAATACATCTAGAGTGCCAACCAGAAAAGTTAATCTAGAAAGTTGATCTAGAAAAATAACCCAGAACAACAGTAGTTACATTTTGGTTTTTGGAGCCAGACATGAATAAAGAAATTCTTTACGTAGTAGATGCAGTCTCAAATGAGAAAGCAGTTGAGAAGGAAATCATTTTTGATGCGATCGAGGTCGCATTAGCTACGGCCAGCCGTAAGAAGCAGGGCAAAGATATTGAAGTTCGCGTGTCAATTGATCGTGAAACCGGTGCCTATGATACGTTTCGTCGCTGGGAAGTAGTGGAAGAGCTAGAAACCGGTGGGTTGGAGTTTCCATTAAAACAAATCACCCTGGAAGCGGCACAAATTGATGAGCCAGGCATTCAATTAGGCGAATTCGTTGAAGATGAAATTGACTCGGTTGAATTTGGGCGCATCGCCGCTCAAACTGCTAAGCAGGTTATTGTACAGAAAGTGCGAGAAGCTGAGCGTGCTCGCGTTGTAGAGGCCTTTAAAGATCGCGAAGGCGAGTTGATTATGGGTACGGTGAAGCGTGTAGAGCGCGGCAATATTTATCTCGACCTGGGTGATAATGTAGAAGGCTTTGTTCCCCGTGAAGAGGTTATTCCCCGTGAGGCGGTTCGCCCGGGTGACCGATTACGCGGTTACTTAAAAGAAGTGCGCTCAGAAGCCCGCGGGCCACAATTATTTATTAGCCGTACTGCACCGGAATTTTTAGTTGAGTTATTTAAACTAGAAGTGCCCGAAGTGGGTCAGGATTTGATTGAGATCATTTCCGGTGCTCGCGACCCGGGTTCACGTGCCAAAATTGCAGTAAAATCGAATGATCCCCGAATGGATCCGGTTGGTGCTTGTGTCGGTATGCGCGGCTCTCGTGTGCAGTCGGTAACCAACGAACTGGCGGGTGAGCGTGTTGATATTATTTTGTGGGATGACAACCCGGCGCAATTTGTAATTAATGCCATGTCACCGGCAGAAGTGCTGTCCATTGTGGTTGACGAGGATGCGCATTCAATGGATGTGGCGGTTGAAGAAGAAAAATTATCACAGGCCATTGGTAAAGGTGGTCAGAATATTCGTATGGCGAGTCAGTTGACCGGCTGGAATTTGAATATTATGTCTAGCGAAGACATGGACGAAAAATCAGAATCAGAAGGCAGGGTACTGGTTGAGTTGTTTATGGAGCAGCTGGATGTGGATGAAGATGTTGCGGTTATTTTAGCAGCTGAAGGTTTCTCCAGCATTGAAGAAGTGGCCTATGTGCCTGAAAGCGAATTTTTGAGTATTGAAGAATTTGATGAAGATATCGTCGAAGAACTTCGTGGCCGTGCTCGTGATGCGCTGCTCATGAAAGCCATTTCGCAGGAGGAGTCTGTGGATGAAGCACAGCCTGACTTACTGGAAATGGATGGCATGAATAATGAGCTGGCGAATAAACTGGCCTCGAAAGGGGTGTGTTCGATGGAAGATTTAGCTGAGCTGGCCATTGATGAGTTACAAGAAATAGAAGAAATGTCTGATGAGAGTGCCAGTGCGTTAATTATGACCGCACGTGCACCCTGGTTTGAAACTGAAGAAGAGACAAACCAGTAGCCCTGGGGAGGACAAAGTATGTCACAAGTTACAGTTAAGCAGCTCTCCGAGGTCGTTGGTGCGACGGTTGAGCGACTATTAGAACAATTAAAGGATGCCGGCATTGAAGTAGCGAATGCCGATTCGGAAATCACAGATGAGCAGAAGTTTAAACTTCTGGATCACCTGCGCAGTAGTCATGGTAAAAATACCTCGGCGACGGCAGGCAAGGGTAAAATTACGCTGAAGCGTAAATCAACCGCGTCGTTAAAAAGCAGTGGTAGTAAAGCGGTTAATGTAGAAATACGTAAAAAACGCAGTATCTCCAAGCTGGGTGACACGGAAGCAGTTGATGATGATAGCAAGGCCCAGGAAAAGGCCGATATTCAACGCTTGATGGCTGAAAAAGAAGAGCGTGAAGCACAGCGTGCAGAAGCTGAAACCGTTGCGATTGAAAAGTCAAAGGAAGCGGCGAAGCAGCGTGAAGACGATGCGGTAGCGAAAAAAGAAGCAGAAGTTAAAGCCCGTATTGAAGCAGAGCAGCAAGCAAAGGTAGTCGCGAATGCTAAAGCCCGTGAAGCGGCTAAAGCGGAAACAGGCAAAGCACCTGCTGCTGATGATCGCAAGCCAGGGCAGAAACCGGCGGCGAAAGCTAAAGTTGCGGATACCCGCTACGGACGTAAAGAAATACATGTCGCATCGGGTAAAAAAGGTCGTGGTAAAAAGGCCGGTCGTAAAGTGCTGGCTGCACAAAATGCAGAAGCTAAGCATGCATTTGAAAAGCCAGTCGAAAAAATCATGTATGACGTTGACGTGCCGGAAACTATTCAGGTTTCTGATCTGGCTGCAAAGATGTCAATGAAAGCCGGTGAGATGATTAAGACCATGATGTCGATGGGGGTTATGGCCACCATCAATCAGGTAATTGATCAGGACACGGCAATATTAATTGTTGAAGAGCTGGGTCATAAGGCCATTGCATCCTCTGCGGATGATCGTGAAAACACCCTGCTGGCATCAGCCGGTGATGAGTTGCACGATGATCAGGAGCGTCCACCGGTCGTGACCATAATGGGTCATGTTGATCACGGTAAAACTTCCTTGCTGGATTATATTCGCGAAGCCAAAGTGGCATCAGGCGAAGCGGGTGGTATTACCCAGCACATCGGTGCATATCACGTTGAAACCGACAAGGGTATTATTACTTTCTTAGATACACCGGGTCACGCTGCATTTACATCAATGCGTGCCCGTGGTGCTCAGGCAACTGATATTGTAGTATTAGTTGTTGCGGCAGATGATGGCGTCATGCCACAAACCATTGAGGCCATTCAGCACTCAAAAGCGGCGGGTGTGCCATTAATTGTCGCGGTTAACAAAATAGATAAAGAAGATGCTGATCCCGATCGTGTTAAGACTGAGTTAGGGAGTCATGAAGTGATTCCTGATGACTGGGGCGGCGAGAATATGTTTGTTAATGTATCCGCGAAAACCGGTGAGGGTGTCGAGTCATTATTAGATGCGATTAACTTAACGGCAGAATTGATGGAATACAAAGCGCCAGCGAAAGGTCCGGCTCAGGGTATCGTTATCGAGGCCACTCTGGATAAAGGCCGCGGTGTGATGACTACGGTACTGGTACAAAAAGGTGGGCTGAAAAAAGGTGACATCATATTGGCCGGTCAGGAATATGGTCGTGTACGTGCTATGTTTGATGAAAATGGTCGACAGATTGATGAAGCGGGGCCTTCTATACCCGTCGTTGTGTTGGGCTTGTCTGGCACGCCGGGTGCGGGTGATCGGGTACAGGTTATGGCCGATGAGAGAACTGCTCGTGAAATTGGTGAAAATCGAACCCATAAGGTGCGTGATGTTAAGTTTGCTGCGCAGCAACAGGCGAAGTTAGATTCCCTGTTTACGAATCTGGGTAAAGGCGACGTTAAGTATCTGAATATTTTACTTAAAGCTGATGTGCAGGGAAGTCTGGAAGCCATCAAAGATTCATTAATGAAACTGGCGGCGGATAACGAAGAAGTGGATGTAGCGATTGTAGGCTCCGGCGTGGGTGGCATTAACGATACTGACATTAGTCTGGCAGCGGCATCTAATGCCGTGGTGTTTGGTTTTAATGTGCGTGCCGATGCAGCGGCTAGAAAGTCGGTAGCTGAGCGTGGCGTAGATATGCGTTATTACAGTGTTATTTATGATTTAATAGACGACGTTCGATCTGCGCTAACGGGTATGCTTGATGCAAAATTCCGCGAAGACATTATTGGTTTGGCAGAAGTAAAAGATATCTTCAAGTCACCGAAGTTTGGGTTGATTGCGGGTTCTATCGTAACCGAAGGAACCATCAGAAAAGATCAGCCGATTCGCGTGCTGCGTGAAAACGTGGTGATTTATGAAGGCGAGCTTGAATCACTTCGTCGCTTTAAAGATGCGGTGGAAGAAGTGAAGAGTGGTACGGAATGTGGTATCGGTGTGAAAAACTACAACGATGTTAAAGTCGGCGACCAGATTGAAGTCTTCGAGCGTGTTGAAGTCGATCGAGTTTTATAGTTTTAAAAATAAAAACTACTGTAAATACGCGCCAATAAGCACAATTTTTGATTTTATTGACGTGTATTTGCGGTAAAAGCTTTTGATTTTAAAGCCTATACAAATAGAAGTTTATTAATGCCAAAAGAATACTCCCGATCACAACGCATGGCTGAGCAAATTCGACGCGAATTAGCTGAGCTAGTGCGCGATGAAATAAAAGACCCCCGGGTAAACTGGGTGTCTTTTACCGCGGTCAAGGTTAGTCGCGATTTAAGTAATGCGGTGATTTATTTTACCGTGTTGAATGATGAAGAGCGTGAGATGGCCGGGGAAGGCTTAAATAAAGCCACCGGTTTTATTCGTCGTGAATTAGGCAAACGGATTCGTTCGCGCATCGTGCCGTCATTAAAGTTTGTTTACGATGTGAGTATTGAGCGTGGTACGTCGATGGAATCGTTAATTGCTAAAGCACGTTCTAGCGATGCAGACCTGGATTCCGATCCTGATTTAGATGAAAATTAATTTCAGCTAAACAGCGCGGAACAATCAACCATAATTACTCGATTTTGATTCCATATTCGAGAATGACGAAGCAATGTCAAACATTTCAAATTTAACTTTTTCAGGTTTATCTTTTTCAGGTTTTTATCTTTATGGGTCGTAAAAACAAAGGTCGTAAAATTCACGGTGTCGTGCTGCTGGATAAGCCATTAAAGCTTTCATCCAATCACGCATTACAGCGCGTTAAGCGTTTATTCGATGCTAATAAGGCGGGTCACACGGGCAGTCTCGATCCTTTAGCCACCGGTATGTTGCCCATTTGCCTGGGTGAAGCAACCAAGGTTTCTGCGTTTTTACTCGATGCGGATAAAACCTATCGATTTAAATGCAAGCTAGGTGAAAAAACCGCCACAGGAGATGCGGAAGGTGAAGTGCTGCAAACACGACCGTTCGAGCATATTCAGTTAGCGGATATCGAAAAGCATCTGACCGCACTTACGGGCGATATTATGCAAGTGCCACCGATGTATTCAGCGCTTAAAAAAGACGGTCAGCGCCTGTATGATTTGGCGCGTCAGGGAATAGAGGTTGAGCGTAAGGCGCGACCGGTAACCATTTATTCGCTGGATATCATTTCATTTGAAAATGGCCAGGTTGAATTAGAAGCCCGTTGCTCGAAAGGCACCTATGTGCGTACGCTATGTGAAGATTTAGGTGAATTGCTGGGCTCGGGTGCTTATGTTACCGAGTTAAGGCGTACGTCTGTCGGGCCTTATCAATCATCGATGCTGACGCTGGATGAGCTGATGGAAATGGCTGAAGATGGTTTTGAAGCATTAGATGGTGCCATGCTAGATGTGGACAGCGGTATTGATGATTGGCCAGTCGTTGAGCTGGATGCGGACAGTGCGTACTATATTAAGCTGGGTCAACCCGTACAAATAGCCCGCTCGCCAACTGAAGGGCTGGTGCGAATTTATGCCGATAATGAATTTATTGGTATTGGTAAAATTCAGGATGATGGCCGGGTTGCGCCTAAACGCATGATGAATTTGTAACCTTGCGGCAAAAAAAGGCAGGATTAAAATTCATCAAAATTGTATCTGCCAGTTTGTATTCGTTCTGTAATGCCTCCCCTCAGTGCTTCTTTTTCCAGAAGGGGAGTTAAAATTAGATGATTTCAGCCTAATCCCCTGAATAATCAAGCTTTAACCTACAAAAGCTTTTGTAGTTCCCTTGAAACATGATAAAATCCCGCTTCAATTTTTGAGGCACATACCAGTCAGGAGTATTGACAATGTCAATGACAGCTACAGCAAAATCAGAAGTCGTATCTAAATATGCACGCGCTGAAGGTGATACAGGCTCACCAGAAGTACAGGTTGCTCTGTTAACTTCACGTATTGTTCAGTTAACTGAACACTTTAAAGTAAACAAGCAAGATCACCATTCTCGTCGTGGTTTATTACGTATGGTTAACCAGCGCCGTAAATTACTTGACTACCTTAAGTCAAAAAACACAGATCGTTATAAAGATCTGATTGCAAATCTTGGTCTACGCCGTTAACGTTAACCAATAATAATTAGATAACAGGGTATAACCAGTGACTGCAATAAAAAAATCGTTTAAATTTGGGGATCATAACGTAACAATTGAAACTGGTGAGATTGCTCGCCAGGCTTCAGGCGCCGTTATGGTAGATATGGATGGTACCGTAGTTCAGGTTACCGCTGTAGCTGTAAAGGGTGGTGAGCCTCGGGACTTTTTCCCGCTAACTGTGAATTATCAGGAGCGTTCGTACGCCGCTGGTAAAATACCCGGTAGCTTCTTCAAACGAGAAGGTCGTCCATCAGAAAAAGAAACGCTGACTAGTCGCCTCATCGACAGACCTATCCGTCCTTTATTCCCTAAAGGTTATACCTCCGAAGTTCAGGTTATTTGTACAGTTATGTCACTTAACCCTGAAATCGATCCTGATATTGCAGCGCTGATTGGTACTTCAGCCGCTTTGGCCATCTCTGGTGCGCCATTTGCGGGCCCTGTAGGTGCGTGTCGTGTCGGTTATAAAGATGGCGAGTACATCTTAAATCCAACATACAGTCAGCTAGCTGAATCACAGCTTGATCTGGTTGTCGCCGGTACAGATGAAGCGGTATTAATGGTTGAGTCTGAAGCTGATCAGCTTTCAGAGGAAGTTATGCTAAATGCCGTTATGTTCGGGCATGAGCAATTTCAGGTTGTTATTAGTTCAATTAAAGAGTTGGCTGCAGAGGTTGGCACACCGGCTATGGAGTGGACACCACCTGAGGTTAACGAAGATTTAATGAAGCAGGTTACGGATGCAGTGTCTGCTGATTTAACAACCGCTTACCAAATTTCTGAAAAACTGGAGCGTTATGCTGCGGTTGATAAAGTACGCGATGCAGCGGTTGAAAAACTCGTATCTGACGATGGCTTTAGTAAAGATGAAGTAAAAGGCGCATTCGGTAAAGTTGAGAAGAGCATAGTACGTGGCCGTATCATTGCGGGAGAAAAGCGTATTGATGGTCGTAACGTCGATGATGTTCGCGCAATTAGCGTTCGCACCGGTATTTTACCTCGTACTCATGGTTCTGCCTTATTTACACGTGGTGAAACACAGGCGATCGTTGTGACTACGCTGGGAACTTCGCGCGATGCTCAAAAAATTGATGCTTTAGAAGGTCCAATGACTGACAGCTTTATGCTGCACTATAATTTCCCTCCCTTCTCAGTCGGTGAAGCAGGTCGTGTTGGTACGCCGGGCCGTCGTGAAATTGGTCATGGCCGTTTAGCAAAGCGCGGTGTTTTGGCTTGTATGCCTGGCCCTGATGATTTCCCTTATTCAATTCGTGTTGTATCTGAAATCACTGAATCAAATGGCTCAAGCTCAATGGCCTCAGTTTGTGGTACTTCATTGGCACTGATGGATGCGGGTGTTCCAGTTAAGACGCCTATAGCCGGTATAGCAATGGGCTTAGTGAAAGAAGGCGAAGACTACGCGGTATTAAGTGATATTTTAGGTGATGAAGATCATCTGGGTGATATGGACTTTAAAGTAGCAGGTACCAAAAACGGTGTAAATGCACTGCAAATGGATATCAAAATCACCGGTATTACGAAAGAAATCATGGAAAAAGCATTAGAGCAGGCGAAAGCAGGTAGAATGTTTATCTTAGGTGAAATGAACAAGGTGATTTCAGAGCCTAGCACTGAAATGTCGCATTATGCACCTCGTTACCTGACAATGAAGATTAATCCTGAAAAGATTCGCGATGTAATTGGTAAAGGCGGCGCGGTAATTAAGTCAATTACTGAAGAAACCGGCGTCACCATTGATATTGATGATGAAGGTAATGTGAAAATTGCATCAAGTGATTTTGATAACGCGGAAGCGGCGAAGGTTCGCATTGAGCAGATTACTGCCGAAGCTGAAGTGGGTAAAATCTACGAAGGCGAAGTAATTAAAATTATGGATTTTGGTGCATTTGTGCGCATCCTTCCAAACAAAGAAGGTTTGGTTCATATCTCTCAAATTTGCGAAGAGCGAGTTGAGAAGGTGAGTGACAAGCTTTCTGAAGGTGAGAAAATTCAGGTTAAAGTGCTAGAAATTGATCGTCAGGGTCGAATTCGTTTAAGCATGAAAGCGGTAAGTGAAACGACTGAGGCATAATTTGTCTTCTGTTTGTTTATAGAAAAAAGGGGCTAACAGCCCCTTTTTTTGTGCCTGGAATAATTTGTTGTGATGTCATTAGATCAGGTTATTAATCTCAAGTATGGTGGCGCTATGGGCGTCTAATTCATATAAACGCATTCAATTTAAAGCTGAATAATGTGTTATATCCAATTTGGGATCTCCTCAGGCAAAGCTGTCAGCTGGCCTAATTTTATTAGAAACATTTAATTTAGTCATGAAATATGAGACAACTTCTCATATAAATGCTATAAACACTTGATTCAGATATATAAATTCATAATATATAATGAAATATCACCGCTCTAAATGTGAGTTACTAGGCGGAATTTTTAATCGGATTATGCTCAAATTGAACGTGATTAATAACAGGTACGTGTTATGCGAAAAATAATTTTAGCCTTATGTGCAATGCTATTGCTGAATTCGTGGTCAGCGATAGCGGCGGATGTAACAAAAGAACAGATAAAAGGCCTCGATGAGCAGGTTCAGGATATCAAAAAAGATGTTATCGATTTAACTGCCGAGCTTTTACAACTCGAAGAGAAATTGCTTTTTCCTTCAAACAGCCAGTTCGCTTTGTTTGTATCATTAGCCGAAGCAGAAAATTTACGTTTAGATTCGATCCAGATTAAACTGGAAAATAAAGTTCTCGCCTATCATTTATATACATTTAGAGAGTTAGAAGCCATGCAAAATGGCGGCGTGCAGAAAATTTATACGGGAAATATTCGAACGGGTGAGCACAAGTTAATTGTTAGCTATACCGCAAAAGCGGTGGGTGGTAGCAATACAAAACAAAGCGGCAGTTATACACTTAAAAAGGAAGTTGGACCGAAATTTTTAGAAATCAAAATTGGCGGCCCGGATGCTGGAGAGCAGGGTATAGAGTTTAAAGACTGGTAAAGGCGACTAAGAGTCTGGATTTTAAATTAATGTTTCGCATTACACTTATCATTTTTTGCACATTGTTTGCGCACAATGCAATCGCAGAAAACACCATAGATAAAGCGCCTGAGCTTAAAGATATATTCTATGGTGAATCTTTATTTTATTCGTTTCAGGATAAAAACTTTGACGCCATCAGTAAATTAGATGCTGAATTAGGGCAATTTTATAACCTGGACAATCCGTCACTTGATCCTTTTAATCAGCAGATAAGCCATGCAGAATTTTCAGTTGGTAGTTTTGAGCTGGCTTATCGAATGCACCAACGTGCTGGGCGTGCAATTAAAGCAATAATGGAATCCAGCTTAAATCAAAAAATTCGCAATGAGGCTGCTTATCGATTAGCACAAATTTTTTATCGAAAAAATCAACCGGGAAATGCTCTGGATATTCTGGAAAATATACAGGGTGATATGGCAGAAGAATTACGCGTAGATGAAATTTATTTACGCGCACAGGTTTACATTTCTACGGGCAGGTTTGTAGAAGCTATTGATTTACTAAAATCGATTGAAAAAGAAGAAAAGTATGAAGGCTTTATTTTATACAACTTAGGTATTGCCTATATCCAGAATGACGAAGAGAAAAAAGCGATTTTAGCGCTTGATGAAATGGGTAAAATTAGCAGCGATGATCGAGGCGTATTAGCATTAAAAGATAAGGCCAACTTATCGTTAGCAAACCGCATGTTGGAAAACGGTTCTCCAGCACAGGCAAAAAAATATTTTACCCGTGTACGATTAAACGGACCATTTGCGGATCGGGCCTTATTAGGTTTGGGCTGGGTTAATGCATCCCTGGGTGATTATAAAAAAGCCCTGGTTCCATGGCGTCTTTTAGTCAAACGTGAAATTACCAATGAATCTGTGCAGGAGTCGATGCTAGCCGTACCATATGCTTATGGGCAGTTAGATTACTATGGTCAGGCAGCTTTAGCTTATGGTAGAGCGATGGATAGTTTTGGCGGTGAAGTTGATCGCCTACAGGCATCGATTAAAAGTGTGCGTGAGGGTAAGTTTTTAAATGTGGTTTTAGATAAACAATCAGAACGCGATAAAAACTGGCTGCACAATTTAAGAGATCGACAGGAAACACCAGAAACGCGCTATATATTATCTTTAATGGCGTCGAATGATTTTCAGCAATCGCTACAAAATTATCGTGACCTTGCCGAGTTAGGAGCGCGATTATCATACTGGTTGGCTTCACTGGATGTGTATGTTGAGCTAATCAATATACGCCAAAAGTATTATGAACCGCTCTTGCCTGTTGTTGAAAAGCAATTTAAAAAACTTGATGCTCGAATTCGTGTCCGTTTGTCGCAACGCGATCGATTAGATCAACGACTAAAGTCAATGGTGATTGCACGTCGACCTGATTACCTGGCAACCGCGCAAGAGCGTGCGGCGCAGGATAGACTGGCGAAAATTGATTTATATTTATCTAATAATCCACAGCATTACTCTGCTGACGTTCGTGCAAGAATTGCACGTTTAAAAGGCGTATTGCACTGGCAAGTTAATAATTCGTATCATGACCGATTAACTAATGCCTATAAGCAGATGCAGACGCTAGATATTTATATTAATAAATTAAATCAGGTATACAAATCATTTGTACGAACACGTCAGGCTGCAACTCAAAGTTACGAAGGTTATGATATTCCAATTCGCCAGTTAAAAACCAGGATTCAGGCTAACCAGGTTAAAGTAAATGGTATTATGGCAAGGCAGGGGCAGTTAATAGAAGCGCTTGCGGTAAATGAATTGGAGCGCCGTCGTAATCAGCTCGAAGAATATCAGATCAAAGCACGATTTGCGTTAGCTGAAAGTTATGATCGTGCAACAAAAAAGCAACAAAAAGATGAAGAAGAAAAAATACTGCAACAGATTGAGCAGAATAAAATACTAAAGCAAACCGAATCGGCAGAAAATATAAAAACTGAACAGGTAGAGAAAGCCGGGCAAGACGAGCAGGAAGAAGAGCAGGAAGAAGAGCAGGAAGAAGAGCAGGAAGAAGAAGCTGAGTCGGAGGCTGTTCAGTGATGCGGTCAGTTATACTCAATAGAATTTCATTAGTTATAGCAGGTTTAGCTCTGTTGGTGAGCTGTGCTACTGGTGTTGATAAGCAAACACTGGCAAGTCTGGATGAAATAGAACCGGATTTAAAAGAAGCCGAAATTTCGGGTAGTTTAGATAAGGCAATGGAAAGTTATCAAAAATTTTTGCAGGAAACGCCAGAGTCATCAATGACGCCAGAGGCATTGCGTCGACTAGCAGATTTAAAAGTAGAGAAGGAATATGGCTCGTACAGTCAAGCTGGGAAAGTAGTTGCTGACTCATCAGTTAAAACAGTTGATGCGGATAGTGCATTGACTACAACTGCTGTCGCAGCTGGCATTGTCGCAGGAAGCACAGATCAGAGTGAAGATAAGAAAGAAGAAAAAGATCAGAGTGAAAAAAACAAGATTATTAACAGTAAAGATTCTGCTATCGCAAATGTAGATGAATCACAAAAAGAGTTTGAAAAACGCACTACAAAAAAGACCGAGCTAAAAGAAAGTGCAGTTAAAGCGAATGTGACTGCTGATGCCGATGTTGCAAGTGATTTAGCTTCTGCTGGTGCGCGGGAAGCGATCGAATTATATAAAGGTCTGTTAATAAAGTATCCCCATTATGTTCGTAATGATCAGGTTTTATATCAGTTGTCCCGTGCTTATGAAGAAATAGGTGAAATTGATAAGGCTATGGTGGTGTTAAATCGGTTGGTTAAAGAGTATCCCAGCTCGCGACATATTGATGAGGCGCAGTTCAGGCGAGCAGAGTACTTTTTTACGCGTAAAAAATATCTGGATTCAGAAGAGGCCTATCAAGCTGTAATTGATTTTGGTATTAGTTCTGCTTTTTATGATCTGGCATTATATAAACAGGGCTGGGCCTTTTTTAAGCAAGATCTGTATGAAGAGGCACTGAATGATTTTATTAGTTTGCTCGATTATAAAATTTCTATCGGTTATGACTTTGAGCAAATTAATGACAATATTGAACGTAAACGAATAGATGATACTTATCGAGTAATTAGTTTAAGTTTTTCATATTTGGGCGGCCCTAAAGAAGTCGTTAAGTACTTTGAAAAAAATGGTGCGCGACAATATGAAGCGAGTATATACAGTCATTTAGGTGAATACTATTTAACTAAACGCCGCTATGCGGATGCAGCTAGTTCATATAATGCATATGTTGAACGCAATCCATTAAATAAGGTTTCACCGCATTTTCATATTCGTGTAATCGAAATTTATTTGAAGGGTGGGTTTCCTAAGCTGGTGGTTGATTCAAAAAAGAACTTTGCGACAACCTATGGGTTAAGTGCAAACTATTGGACGTTCTTTGATATCAGTACTTACCCAGAAGTGATTGTTTTTCTGAAGGCGAATTTAACCGATTTAGCTAATCATTATCATGCCCTGTATCAGAATCGACGCTTAAGAAAATCTAGACAAGAAAACTTCTCTGAAGCAAAGCACTGGTATAAAGAGTACTTAGCGTCTTTTCCTGAAGATACTCAGGCACCAAATATTAATTTTCAGTTGGCTGAGTTGTTGCTTGAAAATAAAAACTTTAGAGATGCTGCGCTGGAGTACGAGCGTACATCTTATAATTTTGAAAGACACGATAAATCAGCAGAAGCCGGTTACGCAGCCGTGTTTGCATATCGTGAATATTTAAAACAGGCGGATCAATCGAAACGAAATACGATTAAATATGAAATTATACGTAGTTCATTAAAGTTTGGTGAAACCTATCCGGCACATAAAAAAGCACCAGCTGTACTAGTGGCGGCAACAGATGACCTGTTTGCGATAAAAGATTATTCGATGGCGATAAAGATTGGTCAGCAAGTTATCAATAAATATCCCAATATTGAACCTAAGTATATACGCTCTTCCTGGTTAGTTGTTGCACATGCTTCATTTGAGCTTACTCTGTATGCAAATGCTGAAGTGGCCTATAAAAAAGTTTTAAAGCTAACGACTAAGTCTGATAAGGAAAGGCTCAAGTTAATTGAAAACCTGGCTGCCTCCATTTATAAACAGGGTGAACAAGCGAGAAAATTGCAGGATCATCGTGCTGCAGCTGATCATTTCTTGCGGGTGGCGATTGCCGCGCCCGCATCAAAAATACGCCCGACTGCAGATTACGATGCAGCTGCAGCGTTAATAAGTTTGAAAGATTGGGCTAAAGCGGCGGCGGTGCTTGAGGGCTTTCGCGTGCATTATCCCAAAAACAAACTGCTTACCGAAGTCACCAAAAAACTAGCCATTGTTTATAAAGAAGATGGCAAGTTATTACAAGCTGCTGCCGAGTTTGAGCGCGTTGAAAGAGAGTCTAAAGATGAAGGTCTGCGCCGTGAAGCACTACAACAAGCGGCTGAGTTATATGAAAAAGCAGATAAACGTGATAAGGCCCTAAATGTTTATGTTCGATATGTTAAGTATTTCCCTAAACCGATAGAGAATGCATTGGAAGTACGCAATAAGATTGCTAATATTTATAAACTTAATAAAAGTAAAAAATTATACGTTAAACAATTGCAGTGGATTGTCGCTATTGATCTAAGGGCAGGAAAAGAACGGACAGACAGAACGCGTTTTTTGGCGGCAAATGCGTCTTTAATATTGGCTCAGCCTGCAATAAAACGATTTAAATCGGTAAAACTGGTTAAACCGTTTAAGAAAAATTTAAATATAAAGAAAAAACGAATGAAATCAGCAATTGACGCTTTAACTCGTTTAGTTGATTACGAAGTGGGGATTATAACAGCAGCGGCCACTTATGAAATTGCAGAAATTTATTTTCATTTCAGTCGAGCGTTAATGAATTCAGAGCGCCCGGCCAGCTTAACCGAATTACAGTTAGAACAGTATGAGTTGGTGCTTGAAGAGCAGGCTTATCCGTTTGAGGAAAAAACCATTAATGTACACGAAAAGAATATGGAGCTGTTGGATTTAGGTATTTATAATGAATGGATTGATAAAAGTATAGAAAAATTAGCAGTATTGCTGCCAGCGCGCTACGCAAAACCTGAAGAGGCTGTAGGTTATGTGCAGACTATTTTACCGGTTATTGAGCAGATTGTTCCCGCTCCTGAAGTGATATTGCCTGATTCTAAAATTGAAAATGGAAAAGAAGAGCAGAGTAGTGGTGAGTTAGAGAAAGTAGATAATAGTCAGGCTATGAGCTTAGTGTATAAGTATAAGTTGGTCGCATAAATGAATATCTTTAAAACTATTTTACTTTTATTTTTCATCACCAGTTTAGTTTCTTGCGTGATGGATTCAACTAAATCAGGTGATCAGGAAAGTGCAGGGGAAAAAGAATTAATTAAAATTGACGCAGACATAGAGGACGATTTTAATTTAGCGCTTAGTCATCTTAAAAAAGAAGACTACGACAGTGCAATCGAACTGTTAGAAAAAATTATTGCAGTTGAAAAAAGAGTGCCTTCACCTTTCATTAATCTGGGCATGGCATATAGCAAAAAAGGTGACGTGGAAAAAGCTGAGAAAAATTTATTAATGGCTGTAAAGATTGAGCTTACTCATCCGATAGCAAATAACCAGCTTGGTCTGTTATATAGAAAAAAGGGTGAGTTTGATAATGCTAAAAAAGCTTATACAAACGTATTGACTGAGTACCCGGATAATTTGCCGATACTCAAAAATCTGGGCATACTCTGCGAATTATATATGCGTGATCTGGCTTGCGCGCTTACAAGTTATGAACATTATTTAAGTTTACGCCCTGATGATAAGGTGATGAAGATATGGGTGGCAGATTTGAGACAGCGGGTTAAATAATATGAAGCACTTTACAAAAACCATTGTTTGTATGTTTTGTTTGTTTGCGTTTTCAACGCTGCTATGTGCTGAAGATAAGTTAGATTCTCAAAAAGCATCATCAAACAATACTACTACACAAGATAAAGTCAGTAAAAAAAACGTCAATAAAAAGAAAGTTAACAAAGGTAAAGAAGTTAAAGAGTTATCGGGTATTTCTATTATTGGTAATAAAGAGGCGCCCAAATCACTATATATTGTACCCTGGAAAAATTCTGAAGTGGGCGTTAGGTCGAGTTTAACATCTGGGTTGCTAGATGAATCTATGAAGCCAATTGACAAAGAGGTTTTTGTACGAGAGCTGGATTTTTATGAGCTGAGTCATTAATAAATTGACTCTATTTTTATGATAAATACTGATGCGATTAAGTTGTGCAGGTGTTAGCAGGAGTTAGTCATGTGTTGGCAGTAAAGCTCGGTACTACTTCTATGGAATGAAAATCGTTATAATATATTTATACCGCATGGCATTAAAATAAGGGTTATTTGAAACACTTAACATAATGCAGTGCTAAACTGTATACAATTCAATGTGTTTTTTATGAACACATAAAACAATGAGGAAAACATAATGGAATTCATCGAAACACTGGTGCGATTTTTCCAAACCGGTGGTGCATTTATGTACCCTATTTTGATTGTGTTCGCAATTGGTTTGGCTATTGCAATCGAGCGTTTTATTAAGCTTGGAAATGTGCGACGTGCAAACCGCAAAGTCTGGGGCGAAGTTCACCCATTATTAGAGGAAGGCGACTTCGATAAAGCGCGAGAATTGATTGCAGATGACACGTCTACCATTGCAAGGCTTTTAAATATGGGGCTTGCACGCCAAGGGTCAGTAAGGCGGCGTGATGATATTGAAATAGCAATGGAAGAAAGCATGATGGAAATTATTCCACAGCTTGAAAAGCGCACGCCTTATGTTGCTTTATTTTCTAATATATCAACATTGTTAGGATTACTGGGTACGATTATGGGCTTGATCGAAGCATTTACTGCGGTAGCAAATGCCAACCCGGCTGAAAAAGCGGATTTATTATCAGCAAGTATTTCAGTCGCCATGAATACCACTGCATTTGGTTTGATGGCGGGTATTCCCTTGTTAATCCTTCATGCCTTGCTGACAGATAAAACAGGTCAAATCGTCGATAGTCTTGAAATGGTTTCAGTTAAAACTCTGAATATCATTTCTGAATTTGCTAAACGTCAAGCTGCTCTGGCTGCAAAATAATGGCCAGAAAAAGGCGCTATCGCCGCACAGATAAAGAAGTGCCAGAAATGGATATCACCACCTTTCTTAATTTAATGGTGGTGCTGGTTCCGTTTTTGTTAATTACAGCTGTGTTTTCCCGTGTCACTATTCTTGAATTAAATTTACCGACTTCAAGTGGTTCCAGTTCGCCGACTAAAATAAAATTAAATATCGAAGTTATTGTACGTGAAAATGGTTTGGAAATTGGTAACGGTCGACGTGTTGTCGCGCGTTTTCCAAAAGAAAACGATGTATATGATTTTGCAAAATTATCTAAACATTTATTAGAAATAAAACGAAATTATCCAGATAAAACCGATGCAACTGTATTGATGGAGCCCGATATTGAATATGAATTATTGGTTCATGTGATGGACGCGGTTCGTATTGCTGAAGTCTCACAAAGTGCCGAAGGTATTTTTGAAAAAGTAGCCTTGTTTCCAGATATTTCAATCGGGGATGCGCCATGAAGCAGAATTCTCGTCGTATCAATCGGATGTCACGTTCCAAGAAAAAGCCATCGGGTTTAAATCTGGTTTCTTTAATGGATGTGTTTACGATACTGGTTTTTTTCCTGTTGGTTAATTCGTCTTCAACTGAAGTGTTGGAGCCGCCTAAAACACTTACTTTGCCTGATTCAATTGTTGAGAAAAAACCTCGTGAAACGGTGGTTGTGTTAGTTACGAATGAGTCTATTTTAGTGATGGGTGAAGCTGTTATTTCAACGGCAGATGCGCTGGCAATAAAAAAACCGGTGATAGAAGCTGTGCATGCTCGGCTTGTGTTGCAGCGTGAAAATGTTATTGGTATTAGTACAAAAGTTATTGCAGAGGGAGATGAAGTAACAGTGCTAGCAGATCGAACTATTCCGTTTAAGCTGCTGAAGAAAATTATGTCGAGTTGTACCGCAGCTGGCTACGGAAAAATTTCTTTAGCGGTTATTCAAAAAGCGTCACAAACAGATTCACAAACAGATTCTTAAGGTTTAATAACGTTGGTTGATCAAGAAGTCTCTCAGGAACAGGAAAAAATCAATCTTCAGATTGATGAGGCTCAGCATCGTATTGCTGATCTGGAGAATCAACTGCGCCTGGTAGATATAGATCTTGAAAGTTTATTTCAGGAGCGTCAACAATATATTTTACTCAGTGAAATTAGTGACCGACTTGATAAGTTAAATAAGTTGGGTGGAGGAAGTTTATTTTGGGGTGAGGATAGTGATGAAAATGAATCACTTGCTAGCTTCCATCGAATTCATAATCAGGTTATTAATTACGACGAAAAAGTTAAAGAAGTTCAGAAGCGCCGTGAATTAATTAAAGAAGATATCCAGAGTGTTATTGCGCAAATAAATATTTTCCACGAAGAAATTCTAGTGGTGCACGAACGTGCAGAAGAGCGTAAACATGAATTTGTTATAGAGCGAGAAATGACGGTGCATCCTTACCGTCAAATGATAATGCCCTGGACGTCTGAGGGTGAAGATGAAAAACGTTTTCGGCGTATTTTATTATTTACATTACTGATTACCCTTGTCCTGGGTTATCTAATTCCTCTTTGGGACTTACCGCAACAAACTCGAGATGAGTTAACCGAAGTTCCGGAGCGCCTTGCCAAGTTGGTTGTTAAGAAGCCTCCACCGCCACCACCGCCAAAAGTTCAGCCAAAGCTTCAAAAGAAGGATGAAAAAAAACCCAGAAAGGATGTGCCTAAGCCAAAAACTGAAAAGGCGAAAAAGGCTCGTAAGGTTGCAGAAACCGCAGGCTTGTTAGCATTTAAAGAAAATTTCTCCGAGTTGATGGATAGTTCGGTTGATCAAAAGTTAGGTTCACAGGCACGTCTTAGCAACAAAGGCCAGAAGGCCAGAAAAGTTTCTCGCTCTTTGGTGACCGCTCAAGCAGAAGGGGCTTCAGGTGGTATCAGTACATCATCGTTGAGTCGAAATACTGGTGGTACGGGTAAGAGTATTGGTGGCGTAGAATTCTCGCGGGTGGAAAGTGCCATCGGCAGTGATTTCTTTGGTGAAGAGCGTCCGCTTAGTGATGGTCCTGGTCCCTCGAGAACCGATGAAGAAATTCAAATTGTCTTTGACCGGTATAAGGCAGCGTTGTATCGAATATATAATCGAGAGTTACGAAAAAACCCTACGCTACAGGGCAAGCTGGTGCTGAAGCTCACGATAGAGCCAGATGGCAAAGTATCAGCGTGCAGTATGCAGTCTACTGACATGGATGCACCTGCACTTGAGAAGAAAATTGTTGATAGAGTTAAGAAGTTTAACTTTGGTCCAAAAGACTCTGTTCCGGCTATTACTATTCTCTACCCAATTGATTTCTTACCGGCGTCTTAAATATTTAAACTGGGTGTTGTGTGGCTGAGTCGATGGGTGGGTTCATTGTTTAAAATTATGTCTCATTAGTAATCCGAAACAGAGACGGTTTCAGGCTGTCAGGCTCTACTGCCTATCAGCTTGAAACTCCCACGGTCTATCGTAGAACCCTGTTTTTCTTCGCGGTTTGGTCCAAAATATAGAGGTGTCTTGAATAAAAGCTGGTTTCTCACATGCTAATGTACTAATATCCCTATAAAACAATAACTTATAACATGTTTCTAAAATTTACATTAAATCACAGCATTAATACACTAATTGAGCGCTTATTCACAGACGCAGGGAGAACGAGGATGTACTATTATTATGCTTAACTAATTGATAAAAGAGGAAAAAACAGATTTGGTAAAGATAGATCAAACATAATAAAGAAGATTAGATGTTTTTAACAGGCATACAGCGAATGATAAAATCTGTACTGATTACATGTGTAATTACCAGTGCAGTTTTTTTATGGCCTGCTAAAAGTGCGTTTGCGGTTGCCTCAATTACGCTTAATCAAATTTTTACCTCTGAAGATGCTGCTCGAGCCAATGCCTATATGGATTCAGGCGGCACCTGGAATGGCAGTAATGAAATCACAACGACCGGTGATAATTTTGTTTTACAGGTTAGCAATGTTAATTCAAATGCGGATATTCCGGGAAACACTGCATACGATATCTCCATCAATCTGACCGTTTCTCAGGGTATAAAACTGCCCACCAGCCCATTTAATGTCAATGTCAGTTCAACTCAATTAGGTGGCACAGCCTGTCCGAACTTAGGCGCGGTAAATGCGACACAAGGTCTCGGGCCGGGTACAGCGATTACCCTTAACCTGTCCTCTAATACCAATATTCGCCCCCAGTGTCGTTATGATTTTGCGTTTGATTTAAGCACGAATAATAATCCGCCTTATACTCCGGCAGGCAATGCCAGCTTTAACTATACGGTCGCCTGGTCAAATCAGGACACGACCGCCGCGCCGCCTCAAAGTGACTCTTTCACGGTTGAAGTCAGAACCGGTGTCTTAACCCTGACCAAGACGGCTAATACACCCATCGCTGTTGATGGTACCCCCGTCACTTATGATGTGGTGATTACCAATTCCGGAACCGGTGGCTTATTTGAAACCGATTTCACCGACACCCCCAGTTCTAATTTTTCCTTTGATCGATTAGTTATTCAAACGCCTTCACCCTTTGCCCCCCCTCAACCTGCCGATTTTGTTAATACCTTTAGTTTTGATTATTTAAGCCCCGGGCAATCGGTGACCATTCAGGTCGAAGGCGATGCTAATATTTCTCCGGATGATACCAGCTGCAGTATTCAAAACGCTGCCGGCGCAGTTGATCGAACCGGTGTGGCGAGTGCATCGGATTCAGATACCGTCCCTTATAACAACACTAGCCTGCTGACCTTGTCACATAATTTAACCAGTAGTTTCTGCCAGTTATGTGCGCAGGGTGAAGTGATTATTCGAGTGGCGAATACCGGTGGTATTAGCTTGAATAATGTGACGGTAACCGAAAATTTAAGTACCAATTTAGCATTGCCCACGGGTCTTACTTATGTGCCCAATTCGGTGTCTTTCACGACCATTAGCGGTGTGGGTGCAATCGCGCCATTTGAGCCGGCTTTAAGTGGTGCGAATAACAGTATTTTAGAATGGAACCTGGGCACATTGGATAGCCCGTTAGACGGTACGCCGTCTAATCCGATTGAAGTGGAAATTCGTTTTAATGTGCAGCGAGCCGCCGGTTTAGATGAAGAGGGGTTAGCTGACCCCAATACAGTTGACCGTTCGATTGAAGCGACCGCCGTTTACGGTTCGGTATGTGGTCCTAATCCGGCGCCAATTACCACCGGTGTCGGCATACTGAATTTACGCCAACCGCTACCCACCACCACTAAACTGGGCTGGAACGTGGATGCAGGCCAGCTCGAAGGCACCGCGGCAGCGTTTGTTTATGGCCACGAAGATGATGACATTATCTGGCGGGTTGAAGTCGCCAATACGGGCATGGCTGATTTGGAAGATTTGCTGGTAGAGGACACCATTGGTGGCAACTTTACGTTTACCGCCGTCTGCCAAAATGAGCCGGATGCGACTGATGCAGCAAACGGTACCATCGCTAACACCTGTGTTGCCAGAGGGCCGGGTTTATCTGCAGCACCGCCCTTTTTACCCCCGCCAAACCCGGGTGTTGATGCGGCGCAGAATGCATCGGGCTTTGTCTATTATGTCGGCACAATTCTAGGCGCTTGTACCAATGCCACCAACAACACCAATATCGAATGGGGTTGTGATGTTGATAATACCGATGGCGGAATAGACTCTACCAATAGTTCGATTTTACTGGCCAATACCCTCGGAACGGCGGGTTTAAGCACCGATGTGAGTGGTGCGGGTTTACCGGGCTCGGGCATTGCCAATGCACTGGATGTGCAGGTTGCGGTGACCGGAACCAATACCGGGCAGCCTGCTGGCAGCCGGGGGCGCGTGACGATCACGATCACAAATGACACGGGTGGCACGGTTCGAACATTAACCATGGCGGATATTTTGCCCGTCGAGTATGTGGTTGATCCGTCGATACCCAACGTTGTTGACATTACTGATACAAACCCGGCTTTCAGCATCACCATGATTCCCGCCAATGGAGTGGCAAGCTACGATGGCATGATTGATAAAATCACCTGGGATAACCCAGCTGCGATTGCTGATCCTGAGGTTGATCCTTTAAATAATACGACACCCCAATTTACCCTTGATAGCACCACCACCGGCAGCGGTGCATTCCCGGATGATTTGTTACGCCAGGGTGATCAGTTAATTATCACCTTCGATATTGTGTTGATCGACTCGACTCGCTATGACCTGCTTGCCGATTTAGATATTCGAGAAGAGACCTTTGCGGCGACCGACCCGGATAATGTCTTCACCATTAGCAATCAGCTAACCGTAAATTTTGAAGAGGCCTGCGCGGCACCTGATCCAGATTCGGTCGTCGTTACCCAGAATAATATTTCGGCTAATCCAGAAGATCTGGATGTGGATATTGTGGGTGGCAATCTTAATTTTATTATCAATACCAATCCAGACATCTTGTTACCTTTAACGGTGCGCGTTACCAATAATGGTGGGCACGAAGCGGATAATTACTTTTTAGTGGTCACTTTCGGTGCAGCGATGGAAGTGGATAGCTTTCCTGGAGGGGGCGTGTGTACTGATATTTCTGGCACGCTGCCAGCGCTTCCCCGAGCCTATTGGGATGCGCCGGAGCCTATTCCCGTTGGCGATAGTCCAACAGTGTTTCAATGTTTCGATGGCCCGATTCAACCGGGCGTAGGCGGGCGGGTTGATTTGGATTTTGTTGTCAGCCGACCAGACCCCGCATCTGCGATTGATGATTTAACCTTCCGTGCTGATGTAGTGGGGGAAATTCAACTGGCCGCTGGCACACCGCTTATTTTCCCGGAGGTTTCAACAACCACCACCGCGCCGCCTGCGCAAATTGATAATCTCGCGAATAATTACAGTTTAGATGCCATCCGTGCGCGGGTCATTGGCTTTGGTTTGATTAAAGGGTTAGTGGGGGATTGTACTGAGCAGCTCTCATTCCCGACGCGCACCGTTGACTCCGTGTTCATCGGTGAAGACTGTGAATTTAATATATTGTCCGGTGGCTGGTTTGGTTTTGATACACCGGGCTTCGGTATTATTGCCGTGCATAGCATTAGTGTTGACGATGAAATTCCAACCGTGGCAACCCCGGCAAATCCGAGTGCACAAGGTTATATCAGCAATACCAACGGTGCTGCCAGCGACGCTGAAATCATCAATTCAGGCATCGCCTTTACACCGGCTGGTATTAATCAGCTCGATCAGGGAACGGTAACCTGGACGTTTCATGTCCCTGATGGCTCGGTCGCTAATGATAATAAATTAGTTGTACGAGACAAATTTTTTAACACCAATATCACCACTCGAATATTAAATGAGCCACTGGATACCATAGCCACGCCGCCCAACCAGCATAACCAGCTTAGCCGTAATATTTTACATACCACATTTAGTGCCGATTTTGTCGACACTAGCGGTAATCCCGGTGTGTTTGTGTTTGATGAAGATACCAGTGGCTACCCCACAGAAGATTTGCGTCGCTATGACTTAACGATTACTGAGCCAAATTTAATTATTACTAAAGACGTGTGTAATGAAACGTTGGCGGGTGGTCCTGGCATGTGTGCGCCGGGAGATTTTAGTGATGTGGTAAGCAATGGTGATACCGAAGATTTTTACGTGTATCGAATTACCATTACGAATACCGCAACCGCGCCGGGTGCAACACGAGCTCCTGCCTATAACGTAGTGATTTCAGATTTATTTGATGCTAGCGATTTGATGCAAGCATGGCCGATAACACCGGTGGTTAACCCGCTGCGAGACCCGTTTGATAATGATGGTTTAGACAATGATGGGGACACTGCGATAGATGAAGGTGATGAAGCCGAAATATTAACCGATAATATGGTGAATATTTCCGCGAACATTCTCCCCGCACAAATTAAATTTTCTTATACCTCGTCCACCGCACTTGAGCAAATAGATGAGGGTGAAACGGTTGAATTGTATTATCGAGTCAACCCGGATGATTTTATCGCACCGTTACAAACCTTAACGAATACGCTAGATGTGAGATTTGATACCTTAGAAGGTTTAGCGGGCAGCCAAAATGCAGTTCAGTTTCCGGTTGACCCGAATGATTTCCCAGCAGTATATCCAGCAAGTTCTGTCGGAATTCCCGCAGGTTCGGCGGGTAGTGCACGGGTCTATACGGTCACCGGCGAAACTGCGCGGGTGCAGGTGCTGCCGTTAGCAGTAGAGCCCAAAATTATTGTACAAACCTCAACCCAACCAGGTGTAGGGCCCTTGCTTGAGCCTATTGATGTGGTGGTAGGTGAAGAGGTTCAGTATCGACTGCGCACCTTAATTCCGGTCGCTAACCTGCGTGAATTTACCGTGCGTGATGAACTGCCGCCAGGCATAGCTTGTGTAGATGTCCCAACAGTTGATTTAAACGCACCACCTTATGATGAAGCGGGTTTTGTAGGATTGCAAAGTGTTTTTAGTGTTGCAAACGGCGGCATTACCTGTAGTGAGAATTTAGTTGAGTGGCGTTTTGGCGATCAGGAATTAACGACAGCTCAGGACGATCAGCGGTTTGTATTTGAAGTCGATTTTATTGGCCGCGTCGAAAATACCCCTACCACCTTTATCCGGCCTTTTAATCCTAATGTGAATAACTGTATTTTACGCAATGGCGGTGCTGCAGCTTCCTGGGGCAATATTCCACCGACCACTGCCTGTGATGTTGATACCTTTGTGAGCACCAGTTATCGCAATGACCCGACTCAGGGCAATGTGTTGATCGAACATTTATTCGATCCAATTCAGGTGATCGTACGTGAGCCGCAGTTAGACATCACTAAAACCTTTGTTGAAGTGGCATCGGGAAATCCGGGTGTTGATGAATTAGTAGGCGATGCTAAAGATATATTTGAAGTGCGCATTGATATAACCAATGTGGGCGATGCGAATGCATACAATCCACTCATTTTAGATAACCTGCAGCTGACAAAATATACTTATTTGGCCAATGTCGGTTCCGATGTGCCCGCCAATATTCCTGTGAGTGATGGCATTACATTGCCTTTACCCGGAAGTAATCAGCCGATATTTAGTTGGGACCCGGCCTTTAATATTGCCGCGGGCAACACCATTAGCTTTACCTATCAGGTTGAAGCCAATGACGATGTTGAGCCATTAGAAATTGTAGAGAACACCAGCGAAGCAAAATGGACCAGCTTACAAAACAATGCGGTTGCATTAAATTCCAGTGGTGCCATAGCTGTCGATGGGGATGTGCTGGGAATGCGCAACGGCTATTTTGTTAGCACCGAAGCGGTGCCGGCCAATCCACCCAATGATTATATTTTTGCGGACACGGATTCGATTGAAGTTCCGGGGCTCGTAATCACCAAAACCGATTTAGATGTGGCCACCACTACGGCCACTATCGGCGCGCAAAAACAATTTCAAATTGATATTGATTTACCGGAAGGCTTAACCAATAACGTTCTCATTAACGACAATCTGGCGTTTGGCGACGTGGCACCGGCACCGATTCAAACCTATGTTTTAGAAAATGCCGCACCGTTCTTAGTGCAGTATGAATTCTTTGGGATTCGCACCATCAATGGCGTAGCACCTACACCCGCCAATGCAGAAACAATTTTTAATTCAGTGCCGTTGAATGGTACGGCTAATAATGCCATCTGGGATATTGGCCTGGTACAAACTGAAACCGAAAATGATCCGCCATTAGCCCCCGGCCCGATTAACCCGCGAATTCGAATCACTTATTACGCGTTAGTCAATAATGATTTAGCCACCAATAATTTAGACGTACTTCAAAATGAAGCCACCTTGCAATACACCAGTGGCCTGGTGCCGCCCACGACCGAAACAGAAACCGATGATACGGATGCGATTACCGTTATCGAGCCGGATTTAATCGCCACAAAAGTCGCAGACAATTTCAGCTTTCCGGGTGTTGATCCGGACGCAGGTGATGAGATTGAATACATCGTCACCATCGATCACTCTGCAATTTCAAGTTCCCCCGCATTTGACTTAAATATTGTAGATGTGCTGCCGCCCAATGTGAGTTATGTGCCTAACTCAGCGGTGTTGTTAATTAATGCAATAGCCGTTGGCACCCAGGAACCAGGCGTTAGTGGTCAGCAATTAATTTGGGGCAGGAATAATTTAAACGATGAATTACTCGATATTCCATTAGGCCAAACGCTGCAATTAACCTATCGGGTGTTGGTGTTAGACACGGTGCAACCACTGGAAATGATTACCAACAGTGTGGTACTCGACTGGACATCGCTTGACGGATCATCGCCGGAAATTGATGCCCGTGAACGCTTTGGGCTTGGCGGTGTGGATTGTACGGCCAGTGTTGCACCGAATGATTATTGTTACGGTCCAGTCACATTCACTTTAGATGTGATTGATAAAAATTTAGTGGTCAAAACTAAATCTAACGATTCATTTAACCTTGGCCCGGCGGGAACCGACTTACGCATTGGTGACATCGTTGAATACACGTTAACGTTGAGTTTGCAAGACGGTACAACCCGTGGTTTAACCCTGGTAGATACCTTGCCAAATGGTTTGCGCTTTGTTGATGTGACCTCGGTAAACGTGCAGGGCGCAGCACCGTATAATTCTGCCAATGGCTTTATACACGACCCCATTGCCGCCCCAGTGGTTGGCGGTGCGGGAAATAAAGTGATTACCTGGACGATTGGCTCGGCATTAACTGGCATCACCAATACACCGAATGATGGCTTTGATGATTTTGTAATTGTGTACCGCGCAGTGGTGACTAAAGATGAATTTATCAAACCGCAGGTAGCCACACTGCCGGCTAACAATACGGTGGTGATGAATTATCTGGATGTGAATGGTAACCCACCAACCGGCCCACCTTTGTCACGCTTAACCAGCACGGTTAATTTAAATGTACAGCAGCCAATTATTTTTACCGCGAATTTAACTAAAACGCGACGCAATGGTGTATCTGTTTCAGGTAATCCGGTGACACCAAATGAAGTGCTCGATTTTCGTCTTGAGGCCTGTAATGTCGGAACCGCACCGGCGTATAATTTGATTTTAGAAGATGTGTTGCCGCAATATTTTAACGATGTTGTGACGCCGGCTAATAATTCTCCCTTATTAGATTTGGCCACATTAACACCGCCGATTGTGTATATAAATGGGGTGATTGTTGCCGACGGTGCAGAATATATTTATACACCACCACCGGTTACCATCACCAACCCGACCGAAATTTTACGCATTAGCTTTACCGATACCGGGCCACTGCCCGCCGGTGAATGTGCCACCGTTGAGTTTGATATTGATGTGCACGACCAGGCCAAGGCGCAGTTAAACTGGAATAATATTTTTCAGTTAATTGAGTACTATTCTCTGCCTGCAATTGATCCCAATGCGGATGTGCTAGAGCGTCAAATTTACGATGCACAGGGTCCGGCTTTATATAACCTGAATACCGTCGTCCCTCTGATTACCCCGAATAAAGATTTACTCACACCGATTGGCCCAGATTACGAAGCCACCATTGGTGAGGCAATTACCTATCAAATACGGGTGCCTGGTGACCCCGTTCCCGCAGACGGCCCGATGCAGGTCAACATGTTTAATGTGGATATTGTTGATCAACTGTCAGTGAATACCAGCCTGGTGAATCCGTTAGTTGATGTGGTGTTAGATCCCTTGAGTCAATACACCGGCGGCTTTACGGTTTCGGTTTCGCCCGCTAATCTGATGACGATTAATGTTCCGCTGATTCCGTTTGATGGCACATTAGCGGTGCCCGGCACGCAACAGGCCATATTCAATGTGACCGTTCGCGTTAACAATGATGTGAACACCAGCTCGACGATTGCACCGGTAACCGCACCGTTTGGTAATAGTGTTAACTTCTCATTTGGCGGCTTGACCACAGCTTTAGGCATGACAGCCAATGATGTCAATATCGTTGAGCCGCAACTCACGCTAGATTCAAAACAGGGCCAGAACTTAACCCAGGTTAACCCGGCTGACACCAATGCTGGCGATGTCATTAAATATACCTTAACGGTCAGTTCATTAGCGGGTGCACCCTATGCGGATGCCTTCGATGTCAATATTATCGACCAGCTCTCCGCCAGTTTACAATTGTGTTTACCGGCGGATGATGCCCTGTGTGAACTCCCGACGATAGTCAGTGGCATACCCAATGGTAGTGCTATCGGTGCGCCCATCATTTCAGGCGATGGCAGCCTCGCCAGCCCCCACGTTTTAAACTGGAATTCAGTTAACGCCAGCCCCACTGATATTGATATTACCGAAGGCGATACCGTCACTATCACCTATACCGTGCGGGTCATGAATAATGTGCTGGCCAATCAGCAACTCTTAAACACTGCCAGCATTAGCTGGACCAGTTTAGACGGGGTTGTGGTTGGCGAACGTGATGGCCTGGTTGCCAACACCCCGGTAACCCATCTGTATGTCAGTGGCCCACAAAGCAGCCCAGTTTTAACCGTGCCGGATGTGAATGACTTAAGCAAGCTACTCAGCAGCAATACCTCAATTCTTGCCGGGCCTAATGATGTGCGCGTGGGTGATATTGTTGATTACGAAGTGCGCATTTTATTGCAGGAAGGCACAAGTGCTAACACGCTATTAACCGACACATTGTCGCAGGGATTACAGTACGAAGGCATTGTGAGTATTAACAATATTAACACCGGTAATTTTGTGCCGGTGACACCGTTCAGCCATGCGCCTTATTCTCAGGCGACGACCGTTGTAGTCGGCGACCCGAGAGCAGGGCCGAGCACCGTCACCTGGAATATGGGCGATATTATTAACGATGGTAATAATGTGACGGTTGATGACGAGTTTGTGATTGTGTATCGCACCCGCGTGATTGATCTGGTGAATGGCCGATCGTTAACGGTGCCGTTGAGTAATCTGCCGCTGCAAAATAATATTGGCATGGTTTACGACACTGCGACTGTGCCCGGCAGCGATGTAGCTAATATCGTTAATATTCAATTAGATCAGCCCAATTTAGCCATTGCAAAAAGTTTACCGGGTGGGGCCAATGTCGTTATCGAAGCCGATGAAGTTGTCACCTTCTACTTAGACATCACCAACTCGGGTGAGTCGCCAGCGTATGATTTATATTTGCAGGATACCTTACCTGTTGGTTTAAGGATGGGCGTTAACCCCATTATAGTTACCGCAGTTGAAATGCCGATAGGCACGCCAATTGCTCAACGGCCTATACAAAATTACGACCCACTCACCGGCGTTATCACCTGGGACTTTGACACTGGCGTCGCCAATGAGTTAACCATTCCCGCCACCAATGTTGCACCGATTGGTGATAAAACCCTGCGCCTCACTTACACCGTGCAGGCCGACAATAATATTTCCGCGGGCTTAAGCATTAATAACCTTGCGCAGGTCGTGCGTTACCACTCATTTGATAACCAGGAGCTGCCAACGCCCGTTACACCAGCACCAGGTATTGTTCCGCCGGTGGTACCAGTACGTGAAATCTACGGGCCCACCAATGTCAGTAGCATTGCCTTAACCACCATGGGTCCCGGTGCGCTGGATAAAGTGAATCCCGTATTACCGGTTGAGTCTCCATTGGGGGTATCAATTGGCCAGCCTTACGATTACAGCATTACGGTGCCGGCAGTGGCGCTCAACTCTTCACTATACGACATTCGTATTCTCGATAATTTAAATGCCATTATTGGCACCGATTTAATTTTTGTTGATGTGCAGCCGGTGAGTCCGGGCTTTTTGCCAGTCAATACCGGCACCCCGTTTGATATTGTGATTGAAGATATCCCCAATGGGATTGATATTGCCCCTATGCAAACCGCCGAGGTGGCACTCACGGTGATGTTGCGCAACACGCCCAATAATGTCAGCGGCAATACCTTTAGCAACACCGCCGATTACACTTTCAATAGTGTGAATGATAATGTGGCCAGCCAGGGCGTGGGCATGCCGGATACGACTGCGGCGCTGATGATTGTTGAGCCGGTTCTGGAAATTGTTAAAGTCGGACCACCTGCACCCAGCATCGTGTTATTTGATATGCCGATTCCCTATACGGTAACCGTTGAAAACACAGGCAATGGTCCGGCCTATGACACCACAATTGTCGACGTATTGCCATTAGTGCCAGATAACCCGCCGCTCACCGGTGGCACCTGTAACCGTGCGCCAGAGAATGTGACAGCGGTTATTTTGAAAGATGATAACACGCCGGTTTCCACACTGGTGCTGGACACCGACTTCGCCGTTGTTCACACACCGGCACCAGCCTGTACCTTGGCGATCACCACAATGTCAGCACTGGCGGTGATTCAATACGATGAAAAGATGTTGGTGACCTATGACACCTATTTAGATATCGATAGCCAGAACAATGCGCTGTTAACCAATAATGTGAGTGTGGCGCAATACTTCAGCCAGGATACGCCGGCGGGTGTTGTGGTGGGTGAAATTCGTCAATACCTGAATAACCCCAATAGCCCCAACGATGAAAGTGCTTATACCGTACTGGTTAACGCGCCGGATTTACTGCTGACCAAAGTGCCCGACAATGTCACCACCGGCGGCTCAGGCGCAATAGCTGATCCGGGCGATATTTTACGTTATACCATTAATATTCAAAATAATGGCCCGGTTGCAACGGGTGTGTTTAGCTTCACTGATCAGCCAGACCGTTTAAATCTGGCGCCGGGGTATTTTGACTTTGCCACCGTCGCAAATGTGGTGGTGCCAGTGGGAGCTGTTATTGTCTTAGATCCGGTTACCGGCACAATCAACGTGACCGGTCTAAGTTTAGATGCGCTGGGCGGAGCCAATGATTCATTAATTATTGAATTTGATATTCAGTTAATTCCAGTTATCACCAGTGGCACCGTAGTATTAAATCAGGGCGAAGCGAATGTCGTTGGCTTTAGTTTACTGCCCACCGATGACCCGGCTGTTGTCGGTGTTGCTAATCCAACTGAAACTCTGATTGATGCGGCACCGGTATTTCAGGTGCTCAAAACCTCGGAAGATTTAACCGGCGATGCGAATATATTACGTCAGGGTGATACGGTTCGTTACACCCTGCAGGTGAAAAACATCGGTTTAGAAAGTGTCAGCGGGTCTTATTTACGCGATCTGGTACCTGCAAATAGCCGTTATGTAGCCAATAGCACCACTCTCAATGGCATTGCCGTTGCGGATATCATTGCGGATACCTCGCCGCTGGAAAGTGAAATGCTGATTAATGCACCGGAGGATGTAACCCCGGGTGCAATGCGTGCTGATGCGGACCCCAATGTCCTCACCAATGTCGCGACGATTACGTTTGAAGTGGTGGTAGATTTAGATGTGGTTGACGGCACCGTGATCTCTAACCAGGGTTATGTCGGTGGTACCGGCTCGGGCAGTGGTTCGTTCGCCGAGCAGGCTTCGGATGATCCGGATACCACTTTAATAAACGATCCAACCATTGATGTGGTGGGTAATCTGCCAGCCATTGATGCGCAAAAGTTGGTGAGCTTAGTTAACGATGTTGCAGCGAATGACATTGTGGATACGGGTGATACCTTAGAATATCAAATTGTCATCACTAATGGCGGTGCGGTGGCGGCCAATGCGACCAGTTTTATCGATGCCATTCCGGCCAACAGTGCTTATGTGGCTAACTCATTTAGTTTAAATGGCATCGGCATTCCGGATGCGAATCTGGTGTCGACTTCACCCTTAACCGCACGCATTAACTCCTCTGATTTAGGCCTGCCAGATCAGGCCGCCAATGACGGACAAATTAGTGCCGGCAATGAAGCGACCGTTCGTTTTCAGGTTATCGCAACCGGTCCGCCCACCAGTTTAATTTCTAATCAGGGCATGATTATCAGTGCCGAGTTACCTGAGCAGTTAACCGACTCAGATGGTAATTCAATCAATGGCTCGCAACCCACTGATACGGTGATTGGTGCGACGAGTGAATTACAAATTACCAAAGAAGTGTTTGTTGTCGGCGGTGGCGTGGCACAGGCAGGTGGTGAGCTGGAATATATTCTCACGGTGAGTAACACCGGTCTGGTTGATGCCGCTAATGTGTTACTGGTGGATGTGATTCCCGCAAATGTCGTTTACACCTTAGGCTCAACCAAGCTGGATGGTTCAACCTCATTTATTGGCAGCGGTGTTGCCGAGCCGGGTGTGAATTTAACGGTAAATTACCAGTTAGCCAAAGGCATGCTGGAAGCCGGTGAGAAATTTACCGTGAGTTACCGGGTCGTCGCCGATAACGCACTATTACCAGGCACCGAAATATTAAATACCGCCACCGTCACCTGGACTCAACAGCCTGACCCAATCAGTGATGATGCGAAGATTGAAATAGGCGGCGCACCGGGTGTGGGTGTGGTTGGCGGTAATATCTGGCATGACATTATTCGCAGCCCGGCGGGTCAATTTACCGGTGGCTCGGATATTAATTTAGAAGGCTGGACGGTAGAGATTTATTTAAATAACCCGGCGCGTTCATTATTTGCGACAACACTCAGCGATGAAAATGGCCGTTACCAGTTTAAAGGTGTTCCGCCGAGTACCAGTGGCGGTGAATATGAATTGCGCATTGTGCCACCGGGGGGCAGTGATACCAGTGCGTCGATGGGGCCGACATTTGTTGATGTGTTGCATGGTGTCGATTCGGGTACTCGAGGTGAAATGAGTGTGACCGATATCTCGATTAATGCGGGTGCCAATATTGCCAATCAAAATTTGCCGGTGATTCCAACCGGGGTTATTTATGACTCGGTGATAAGAGCGCCAGTGGCGGGTGCGAGCTTAAGGTTATTGCAAGCCAGTGGGAATCCTGTGCCGGCTAACTGTTTTCCCGCGGGTTCAAATCAGGCAACACAGTTAGTGTTGGCTGATGGTTTCTATCGCTTTGATATTCAGGCAGCCAACTGTGGCATTACTGAATTTGTTATTGAAGTAAGCAGTGTGCCAGGTGGATTTAGCCCGGGTGCATCACAAATCATTCCAGCGGGTAAAGCAGGTAATGCGGACTTGAATTTAGCTACCTGTAGTGATTCGAGCAATGACACGATTCTGGGTAATAATGATTGTGATATTCAGTTCAGCGCCACGCCGCCAGATATTAGCGTGCCGGTTAGAACGGATTCAACACCGCAAGGTGTGCCGGGTGAAACACAGGGGACAACTTACTTCTTAAATATGCGTACAACGGCGAATGGCCGGCTTGCGTTTAATAATCATATTCCACTGGATCCGGTATTAATCAGCAACCTGTCCATCTCTAAAGTGTCGTCAAAAGTTAACGTAACCCGTGGCCAGCTTGTGCCTTATACCATTACGTTAACGAATAATCTGTCAGCGCCAACCGATGTGCTGGATGTTGCAGATTACTTCCCGGCGGGCTTTAAATATATTGCTGGTTCAGGGCGCATCCAGAAAAATCAGGGCGCCTGGGTTGAAACTGAACCGGTACTGGATGCTAGCAATGCGCAAAACTTAACCTTAACCTGGGTGAGCGTGGGAAGGTTGAACTCTAATGAGTCTTTCACCGTTAAACTGTTGTTGGTGGTTGGCTCCGGTGTGGGTGAAGACGAATACGTTAACCGTGCACAGGTGCTCAATAACTTTACCGGTGGTGCGGCATCTGAAATTGCCTCTGCAACTGTGCGCGTGGTTCCCGATCCAACATTTGATTGCTCGGATGTGATTGGTAAAGTCTTCGACGATAAAAACTTAAATGCTTATCAGGATGAAGGCGAGGAAGGCATACCGGGTGCGCGTTTACTGACAACGAAAGGTCTTGAAATTACCGCTGATGCCCATGGCCGATTCCACTTAACCTGTGCGATTGTGCCGAACCCGGATCGCGGCTCGAACTTTATTATGAAGTTAGATGAGCGTAGTTTACCGAGCGGTTACCGACTCACGACTGAAAACCCACGGGTGGTTCGCGCCACGCGCGGTAAGATGATTAAGTTTAATTTTGGTGCGGCTATTCATCGCGTCGTGCGCCTGGATATGGCCGATCAGGTATTCGAGCCAGGTACCGCAACCATGCGTCCACAGTGGCTGCCACGTTTAGATTTATTAATTACCGAACTCGCAAAAGATCCTTCATTATTGCGCTTATCTTATCTGGCAGAAAATGAAACCGAGTCGCAAGTGGACGAGCGCCTGGACGCGGTGAAAGATGAAATCGAAGAACGCTGGGAAAATCTTGATTGCTGTTATCAGTTAATGATTGAAACCGAAGTGTTCTGGCGTAAAGGCGGCCCCGTAGACAGGAGTGAGTTTGATGAATAAATTCTCTCTTAAAAAAATCGGTGCTATTTTTGATGCGACAAAAGACAAAGTGTTTTGTGCGTCATTATTAAACTTTATTTGTGTAAATAGACGTTCAAAATTAAAACAAAAAACAGCGTCTTTCCAGTCTGTTTGTAGCAGGCATGACGGTGAGGTTTTGTCGAAAGATAGACGTGAAGATAAGGGTGAAAATAAAGGGCTGGCATTACTGGTTATCGGCTTAGTTGTTTTTAATACCCCCGCACACGCCGAAACCAGTTGGCAAGAATACATGGAGTTTAATCATAGCCCGGCGGGTGAAATTGAAGCACCTCCTGTCACGTTAGAGTCACACGATATTGGCGAAAACACTGAAATGCATCTGGCGCCAGATGCAGTATTTAATTTATGGATTCAGGATGAAACTTTTTACCGCCCTCGTGAAGAAGACCGGGTGGAAATACAAAAAGTGTTAGAGAAGAGCGCAGAAACATTTAAACTGGATAAAGCGGTTAACGATATTCCGTTTAAGTCGGGTCAGGAAATTATTCCCGAGCAATATGTTAACGAGCTGAAACAGTTGCTCGATAAAATGAAAGATCGCGCCAACGTGCGAGTGCACTTTGTGGGGCACAGTGATAACGACCCATTAAGTGGTGCATCAAAAGCCAAATATGGTGACAACATTGGTTTGTCAAAAGCGCGCGCAGAAACCACCGCTGAATTTTTTCAACAGGTACTGGACTTATCGGCAGAATCTATTTCTTATGATGGAGTAGGCGCATCACAACCCATTGCAACGAATAATACGGCGGCGGGCAAAGCTAAAAACCGGCGGGTAGAAGTGCAGGTTTGGTACGATAAAATTAAAGAGTATGTCGTCGAAAAAGAAGTGGTGGTGCCGGCGCCTAAACTACATCGTGTAAAAGTCTGCCGTAAAGAAACCGTGTGTAAATTGCGTTATAAAAAAGGCACGGCTAAACGGGCCCGGTTACGCAATTTAATTTCACCCTTACGGTTAGTGGAAGGTCAGTCTGAAATTCCCGGGGAATTTATTCGCCAGATAAAAGAAGTGCTGAATAATTTACAGGGCAAAGAAAATATTTTAGTGCGTTTTGTCGGTCACACCGATAACCTGCCATTAAGCGATCGTCAGCTTCGCATTTATGGTAAGCACAGTGCCCTGTCAAAAGCGCGGGCTCGGCGTGTGGCTTTAGGGGTAGCCGATGCACTGGGTTTACCAAATGCATCGGTGGGCAGCACGGGTAAAGGAGAAACCCGCCCGGTAGCATCTAATGATACGGATAAAGGTCGCTCGCTTAATCGACGTATTGAAGTTGAGTTTTGGCATGACGACCCATTCCAGGAATTTCTTGCACAGGCACAGGCTTGTCCCGAAAAAGCCGCTTCTGAAACCATAACACTTAATTATGATCCGCCAACCGGTGGCATTCAGTCGATTCGGTTAGCAAAAGGCCAGGCGATTATTCCGCCCGGATATGCGGCGCGCCTGAAAAAAATAATGGATGATGTTGCAGATCGCCCGAATGTGCGATTAAGTTTTATTGGTTATACCAGTAATGAACGTTTGTCTCGACGCACGGCAATGGTTTATGGCGATGATATTGGTTTATCAACGGCACGTGCGCAGAATGTGATGCAAACCATTAAAGCTGAATTGGGTTTAAGTGAAGAGCAGGTCGAGTTTGAAGGTCGTGGCTTTGTGCACTCAAAAGATGTGGTTAACACCGGATTTATAAACTTTGATAGCTCCCGCGTTGAAGTGCAAGTTGTTTATGATGAACTGGCGGTGCTGGAAGAAGAGGAAGGGCTGGATATTACCCGCATTGAACGGGAAGCATCAGCTCATACACCTTATTCATTAAATTTAATGCGCATTTCAGTAGACGGCGAGCCGATACATGATCCGTATAAAAATATTGCAGACTTACAACGTTGTACCGATGTTGCATTAGAAGAAGCTAAAATTCAATTTAAGTTTGATGATTTAAAATTGCAGCCGCGCTTAAATATTACCGCCTGGCCAAATAGCGTTCGCTATGCAGATATTGAAGAAACTGAAGAGCAGGAAAATAAAGTTTACTTTAAAACCTACAGTAACTATCGCGATTACATTGTTAAATCTGAAATACGAATTTTTGAAGAAGAGCAGTCAACCCGTGATAAAGCATTGATGGTTATTCCGGTGGATGAGTCGGGCAATGCTCAGTGGTTGGCAAGTTACGATGATTTTGAAGGGCCAGTTAAAAAGCTAAAATATTTATTGCGAGTGTATGACAGTAAAAATAATTTTGATGAAACCCGCGCCTTGCCACTGTGGTTAATTGAAAATTTAGATGCAGTTGATGAGGAAGCGGCGACGGTTGATGTTAATAAAGAGTTGCTGGTGGGTTACGGCGAAACGCATTTACACAGACAAACTATTCCGTTGCAGGGCGGAACAGTGACGGTTAATGGCGATAACATTCCAGCGAATCATTCGGTCTGGTTAGCGGGGCGTCAGTTACCAGTGAATGAGGCGGGTGCGTTTGTTAGCGATGAAATTTTCAGACCAGGCTTACACACGGTAGAAGTTGCGGTGCTGGATAAAGGCGGTAATGGTGAACTGTTTTTACGTGAAATCGAGCTTAAGAAAAGCGACTGGTTTTATGTCGGCATAGCAGAGGTGACCGTCGCAAAAGATAGCACCACTGGGCCAGCCAATATTGTGACTCAGGATACCACGCACTATGAAAATGAATTAAACACGGACGGTTATTTTGCTTTTTATGTCGACGGTAAATTTAGCGAAGGCTGGCAGTTAACTGCCAGTGCTGATACCGGTGAAGGTCCGCTGGATGAAATATTCAGTAATTTTATGGAAAAAACACCACAGGCATTATTCAGAAGACTGGATCCGGATTATTATTATCCGACCTTTGGTGATGACAGTAATATAGTTGAAAATGCGCCCACTTCCGGCAAGTTTTTTGTAAAAGTTCAACGTCAGGCTGATTATGCGTTATGGGGTAATTTTATTGCTAAATATGTTGATACCGATTTAGCACATGTTGACCGGGGTTTGTATGGTGCAAATGGCCACTATGAAAGCAAAGACGTTACCGCTTTCGGCGAGAAAACATTTATCTTAGATGGCTTTGCTGCCGAACCGGGCACTATTAGTGGGCGTGATGAATTTAGAGGTACCGGTGGATCTTTATATTTCTTACGTCATTTAGATGTGATGGGGGGATCTGATCGTTTGCGCATTGAAGTGCGTGATAAGGATTCGGGTATTGTGCTGGGTACAAAACTATTGGTGCCTGCACTCGATTATGATATCGATTATATACAGGGGCGGGTTTTATTAAGTCAGCCGCTGTCCGCTATTGCCAATGACGGCTTAATTGTCGACAACGGTTCACTCAGTGGTAACCCGGTGTATTTAGTCGCACGTTATGAATACACGCCAGGGTTTGACAGTTTAGAAGATGTGGCATTGGGTGGCCGGGCTCATTACTGGATTAATGATTACATCAAATTTGGTGCAACGATCAGCTCACAGGAAGAACAGGCCAATGAAAGTAAACTGGCGGCAGTTGATATTACCCTGCGTAAAAATGCGGGCACCTGGCTGAAATTGGAAATGGCTGAAACTGAAGGTGTGGGTAGCGAGTCGGTTAGTTCGAATGATGGTGGTTTTAATTTCGACGATATTAATGCTGGCGTTGCAGCTGATGATAAAGCCGCTGCGTATCGACTGGATTCCAGCTTGAGATTTACCGATGTAATTGAAGGCGCGCGCGGTAATGCGACTTTTTATATGCAAAACAGAGAAGCCGGTTTCTCTGCGCCGGGGCAACTAACGACTAATGAAATTCAGCAATTTGGTGGCACCTTAAGCATGCCCGTTACGCAGAGTGTTGATATCAATGTCAAAGCCGATGTCAGGGATCAGGATCTGGCATTAAAAACTGAAAATGCAGATGTTAATGTGAGTTATCGCATGAATCCAAACTGGCGCTTCAGTAGTGGTTTGCGCGTTGATACACGCGAAGACAAATCCAGTAATGTGGCGGCGACTCAAACTCAGGGTAATCGTACCGATATTGCCGTTGAGGCGCATTATAATTCGTTAGACAACTGGACGACTTATGGTTTTGTGCAGGGCACAACTAATGCCAGCGGTAACCGTGTTGAAAATAATCGAGTGGGTAGTGGTGCTACAGTGCGCCTCACTGAACGCTTTAATGTTGAAGCCGAAATATCAGGGGGTGATACCGGCACGGGTGCTCGAATGGCAACAGATTATCTGGTCAGTGACCGGACAAATGTTTATATGAGTTATGCACTGGATAATGAACGATCGGATACCGGTGTGCGTGCCCGTAAAGGGAATATGGCTACCGGTGTGCGCAGTCGTTACAGTGACACTGTGAGTGTTTATCTCGAAGAGCGTTATACCCACGGTGATGTGCCAACGGGATTAACGCATGCTACGGGAGTGGATATTGCACCAACAGATGAGTGGAGCTACGGTATGAGTCTGGAAGCGGGCACATTAACCGATCAGCAAACATCGGCCGAAACAGATCGATTAGCGCTAGGTTTTGTATTGGGGTATGAAAAGGATGCGATGAAATATACTGGTGCGATAGAGTATCGCGATGACACGATTCAAAACATCGATTTAACCAGCACCGAGCAAACCACCTGGTTATTTAGAAATAGTTTCCGTTATCAGTTAAATCTCGACTGGCGTTTAATCGGTAAGTTAAACTATGCGGATAGTGAAAGTTCGCAGGGTAGTTTTTATGATGGTGAATTTAAAGAATACGTTATCGGCTATGGTTATCGGCCGGTTCGCAATGACCGGTTGAATACACTATTTAAATATACATATTTTTATAATATTCCATCCTCTGACCAGTTAATTATTGGAGGTGGAGCCGCCGATTTTATACAAAAATCTAACATCGTGTCTGTTGATACGATTTATGACTTAAGCGAGCGTTGGAGCATTGGTGGAAAATATGCCTATCGTTTAGGTCAGGTGGCACTGGATCGTCAGAACCCGGAGTTCTTTGATAGTAGAGCAAGCCTGTATGTGGTTAGAGCCGATTGGCATTTTGTACATCGCTGGGATGTACTGATGGAATACAGATTGCTGGATTTACCCGATGCGGGTGATAGTCGACAGGGATCTTTAGTGGGTATCTATCGCCACATTGGAAAAAATATAAAGTTTGGTATAGGCTATAACTTCACCGATTTTTCAGATGATTTAACTAATCTTGATTTTGATAGTCAGGGATTCTTTATTAATATCATTGGTAAGATTTAATCGTTGTTAATAACTTGTAATACAATTGAATAAAATAAATTCAATATAATAAAATGGAATAAAAATGAAAAAAGTCACACTCATGTTTTTTATATTACTGTGCTCAACTCGAGTCAGTGCCGAAGGGGTCTTTGATAATTCTATTTTTGGTATCGCATTTATCAGTCAGAGCGCCGAAATCGAAATGACCACTTCCGGGTCTCTCGTCAGCACTGAATCAGAAACGGGTTCGGGCTTTGGTTTGTATCTGGATAAATATTACCAAAAAAAATATCGATTCAACGGGACATTAAGCTACGTCACCTACGATACGTTTGATGTGGCTCAATTTATGGTTTCAGCTGATTATTTAGTGCCGTTAAATGGCCGCATTAGTTTTTTTGGTGGATTAGCAATCGGCGGTGCTTTACAGGCTTATAGTGATGTAAGTTTTAGTGATGGTGCAGGTGGGAGCGTTTATGGGGCACAGTTAGGCGGCATCATGTTTCTTAGTGATTCGTTGATGCTGGAACTGGGGTATCGGTTTCGCCCCACCACTGGAATTGAAACAGAGATTCAAAATTCACCGGGTACTATCTCCAGCGTCACAGATTTAAGTGAAGCTTATCTTAGTATTTTATTGATGTTTTAAGCCACTATTATTGAAATAAAACTCTCAGGTTTGTTATCTTTTATCATCCAGTGATACGAGTGGGGATTTTTTTGAAAATAAAAAAATGCTTTCTACTCAGTATTTTAATCATCGAAAGAAAATTAATCACACCCTGTAGCTTAAAGTTCATGTGATAATTGGGATAGTTCAGAAGCATGAACTTAATCGTCGATATAAGTTATCCGATTTAAGTCATCCGTTTGAATCGTTAATGCTTCAGGCGGCTTAGGCTTTTTTAATTAAATCTTCAATAGCTTTAGCCGCAGCCACAAAACCAAAGCTTGCGGTGACTTGTGTTGATGAGCCAAAACCCAGTTCGCAGTCAAGATGCACGCCTTTAACTCCGGGCCTTGCATAATCCACACTACCATCGTCTTTCGGGTATTGCTGCTGCTGAGTGGAGTAAACACACTTAATACCAAACGTGCGTTTCGGGTTTTTCGTGTAGCCATATTGACGGCGCAATTGTGAACGTACTTTTGCGGCTAATGGGTCATTCCATGTTTTGGCCAGGTCGGCAACTGAAATCATGGTTGGGTCAGTCAGGCCACCCGCACCACCGGTGGTGATAACCGGAATTTTATTGCGTTTGCAATAATAAATGATTGCGCATTTAAATTTAATACTATCGATGGCATCTATGACATAATCGTAACCCATTTGTAGATATTTCTGACAGTTAGTTTCGCTAATAAAATCATCAATAATATTAATTTTACAATCGGGGTTTATCTGCGCAATTCTTTGCGCCATGGCTTCAACTTTGGATTGATTAATGGTATTGCTTAATGAGTGTATCTGCCGGTTAATATTACTTGCTGCGATGTCGTCATGGTCAATCAGGGTTATTTTACCGACACCACTGCGCGCCAGTGATTCAGCAGCCCATGAGCCTACTCCCCCGATCCCAATGATGCAAAAGTGCGAGTCTCGAATGGTATTAAACGCGCTCTGCCCATAGAGGCGGGCGATGCCGCCAAAGCGGTTTTGGTAATCACTCATAATCATTAAGGCTAAGTGGTAAGTTGAATGCTAATTATAGAGATTTATTGAGAGTAAAGCATGTTTTATCACTCACGGGTTAACTGATAATTGGTGTGGGTAATGACAGGTGAAAATAGGGTAGAATTTCAAAATGCGATGAAAATTATACGATACTAATTATACGATACTCATTTAAGATACTCATTTAAGATACTCATTTTAATTTAACAATAAACGATAACAGCTTATGGCCAGTAATTATATTTTTGATTCAACCCCAGAAAATTTCAATGAACTGGTGCTTGGGAATTCCAGCCAGGGCCCCGTGATGGTTAATTACTGGAGTTCTAATGCCGGCCCCTGCATTAAGCTCTGGCCAACACTTGAAGCACTGGCAAATGAATATGCAGGTCGGTTTTTACTGGTTAATGTCAATACCGATAAATATAAGTCATTTGCGCAAAATGAGTTGGGGGTTGTTAGTGTGCCTACACTACAAATATTTCACCAACAGCAAGTTGTCGATGTAATGCATGGAGCAGAGTCCGAGGCGAGTATTCGAAATTTACTGTCCCGTCATTTACCTAGATCTTCGGATAGTTTATTAATTGAATCGGTGAAAATGTATAACGATAAAAAACCGGAACAGGCCATAGAAGAGTTAAAAAAATTACAGCAGTCAGATCCGGAAAATCCACGCATTGCAAATTCGATTATAAAGCTACTATTTCGAGAGTCGCATTTTGAAGAGATGGAGCAATACATACAATGTCAGTCGGCAGCTGTTAAAAATCATGAGGAAACTATAAGTTTGCTCACTCACTCAATGCTGATAAGAGCGGCGCAACAGGTGACAGATATTGATCTATTAAATGCACAAATTTTAGCTGACAATAAAAATTTAGATTTACTTTATCAATTGGTCGCAATGGATGCTTTAAATGATCATTTAACTGATGCGTTGGACCAATTGTTGGAAATGTTAAAAATCGATGCCAGTTATAAAAATAATCTGGCGGCGAAAACCATGGTTTTATTGCTAAATAACCTTGGCAGTGATACACATGAGACCAAACAATATCGAGCTAAAATGATTGACGCTATTTCGGCGTAATAAAATTATTGCTTATCATATTCGTGAATGGAAATCGCTGTTTTCCAGTCAATACCCTGAAGTCCATTTTTATGGCCAAGGTCAAAAAGTTTTCTCATTTTCAGCGGATTAAACTCAGTCGCATCATCAACATAATTGATGTGTTGTGGTACTGAGGCCATGCGAAACTTAATGCCTTTTTGTATGCAGCTGGTATAAAGTCTGTAAATGCTTCTATCGAATAGCAAGTCGGTTTCCGTTTCAATATAAGCACCAATTATGCTTGATGGTGATTGCTCTATTGGATCGTAATGGGCTCGGTTTCGATATTTTCGATTAGCAATAGTATAAAGGGTAACATCAAAATCAAGATTCGCATCGGGCCTTAAATCTAGTACTCTAGTCCATTTTACGAATAGACCGATCATAAATGCATGGGTATAAATTCCGCCGTCAACATGCATTTGATAATAAGTTTCGTCTGCTATATCTACGCTGATATATTGTGGGGGTAAAAAAACAGGTAAGGCACTGGATGCATATATAATGTCTGCAAATCGCTTGTACTTATCTGCCCGGTCACTTGAGGCAATTGCTCCCATATCCCAGACAATTAATTGACCAGTATCGATATTGGTAGAGCCAACATACAGGCGTCGTCCTTTTGCATGTTCTGCGGCAACTCTGTTTAACAGTGATTCATTGAAATTTCGAGAGAAAATGTCTTTTAATGGTTGTGGATTCATTAGATAGGCGCTGCCAAAAAAACTTAGCCAGCTATTGGTATAGATATCATCGGTATAAAGCGTGGTATAAAATCTTTCAATTTTTTTAAGTTCATCTCCGCCAAGAAAAGCAAATGTCGCCATCACTGCACCGGTGGATACACCTGTGACGATATCAAATTTTGGAATATCGCCACGTTCGTTCCAGCCAGATAATAATCCTGCTCCATACGCGCCCCTAGTACCACCACCAGAGAGAGTCAGTATATTAAACGGTACTTTGGCATTGCTATTGCTGTGTTCATGGGCTTTTTTGGTGAGAGCATTGCCAAAGCTATTGAGCAGGGTAAAAGTGCCTTGTTTATTTATGTTTAGATCAATTGCACCCCAGGGGAGCTTATTGGCGTGGGCCGCGGGTAGTGCGGGTGGCCTTGTCGCGCAGCCAGTGAATAAAACACAAAGGAGCAGTAAAAAATAGTGTGCTAATGGTATTTTGGGCTTCATTGTGATGTGTTAAAACCAGTGTTGAAATATGTGGGTGATATAGTATTTTAAATGGCAATAAAAATCTGCCAATAAGTTATGTTATTTATAATTAAATTTAGAGTAGAGAAAATAAATGGCATATATTCTTAATTTGATTTTTGATTAGATTAGCGCCTAAAAAAGTATTGGATATATCTTTAGGGACAGTCATTTTTAAAATTTCCAGATAATCCCCATTAGTAACTCTCGACCGCGATTGGGAACCCCTTCACTTAAGTTAGAGCCAATGGTGGGTGTTAAGTAATCTTCGTCGAGTAAATTTTTTGCTTGAATAAATGTTTCAAACTGTGCAGTGATGTTGTATTGCAGCTTGCCAAACAGTAGCCAGTAATCATCCAGGGTTACTATATTATTGTTGGTACTCATTTCTCGCTTATCAATATAGCTACTGACTAGATTTGCATTCCATCGAGTCTGTTGATAGTTAATCATTAATGAGCCTTTGTTACTGGCTTCTCTAAACGATAAATCGGGTTTTTCTCTTATATGGGTAAAGCTGGCACGTAATAGCCAGTGTTTATTCAACTCTTGAGAAATTTCAAATTCCAGCCCTTTGGTTGGTGATTGATCCGTATTGGTATATTGCAGCGTATTATTTCCGATGTCTGTTTGTACAATCGAATCTTTAAAATGACTCTCAAAATAACCAATCGAAAAACCGGTGGAAATCCACTGGCCTATCCAGATTAAATCCCAGCTCTTCACGGTTTCAGGCTTTAAGTTTGGGTTGCCTAGAATGACAGGATTATTTAATAGATTGAGTTCACTTTCTGAGGGGGCACGAAATGCTTCACCATAGAGTAATTTGACACTGTGATGTGAATTGACTTCATGTACTAAACCCAATCTAGGGCTTACTTGCGAATCAATATCAGAAAAATCATCGTAGCGTAGCCCAAGGGTTAGATGAGTTGAATTAAAAAACTGCTGTTGATATTGGGTATAAACACCAATTATCTTGCGTTCTGACTCTGCCTGCACCGGCGTGGTTGGAAGTAATGCACCGTAATATCTTACAGGAGAGACCCCGTTGGCAAAATCTCTCAGGTCAAAATTATTACTGGTTATTGCCTCTGGGGCATTAATCTGACGTAGTTCAAAACCAAATTGCAAACCACGGGTGTCGCTAATGTGCCAGTCATTATGCCATTGGGCTCTGCTCTCTGTATAGTTGTTAAATTCCGCGCTGATAAAAAGCGCGTCGGGACTCACCGGGTCACTTATAAAGGGGAAGGGAGGGCCGGTAAAAACATTGGTCGGGGTTAGCTGTGAATCCACGATTGCATTAACATGATTATAGCTAAGCCAAAAGTAGGAGCTGACCTGTTGCCAGTCGAATTGATGGTTAAGAGAAATAGACGTTATCTGCCCGTCACGCTGATTGAAATTATTGGATAGGTTGCTTAGCTCATAAAAATTTTCAACTTTAAAATAATTGTGCCGAATATTAATTTGAGTTTCACTCCAGAGTAATTTAACGTTTAAATCGGCAATTTTTAATGGGTCATCGGTATTAATTCGAGCCGCACTGAAAGTGTCTTGCAGGTTGTAAGTGTCTCCGTCATCCGATTCAAAGTGTCCGAATATATCCATTTGCATGTCACCAAGCTGAGTTGATGTTTGCGCATAAATTTGTTTGCTGTTAAAGCTGCCATAACTCAGGCTAAGTTGATTTACATTTGAACGGGTGGTGATATTAATGAGTCCCATCATTGCATTGGAGCCATATACTGCTGCTCCTGGCCCGCGAATAAACTCTACCTTTTCAATATACTTCAACGGATAAGTCGGCGCGAGTATGGAGCTTCCACTGGTGCGAGGTGAGTCAAATCGTTGGCCATCAATCAGAACTAATATTTCAGAAGTGGCGCTACCGATGCGACGACCTCGTGATGATGATGGCATTTCCAGTGATGAGCCGGATGACTGGTATGACTGAAAGCCGGGCACTAAATTCATTAGCTCCCCCAGTTTATCTAGACCCAGTCGTTTAATTTCTTCATGGGTAAAAACCGTGACAGAGTTAGGAACCGTTTTGAGGCTTTCCGGCGTTAAAGTGGAGCTGGTAATCTCAACTTGCAATAGCTCCTCCAGTGACATGGATAAAAAATCATTCATGTCTTGCTGTGCTGACAATGGAAATGCAATAAAGATCAGAAAGACTTGTATCAGTCCTTTCATGTTTTGTCGGATCCTGTTTAAAAAAATGGATTAACGCCCTTAAATTTTATAAAAACTGCAATATTGCAGAACTTAAGAATTCCATTTTCGTATTATAATTTTTCCAATGCACATTAATCATAGCACTTCCTCAGTATGTTTGCCGGTGAAGTTGGGTGAATGTTTAGGGGGGGGGATTGCAAAATGGTGAGCCAGTTTAAGGTGAAAATAGCATAACCTGCATAATTGATTATTGAATTTAGTATGCGAGCAAGCTTGGCACCTATCCTGCAACCTGTCGTTTAAGAGTTATTGTTAGTCAAAAAAACGACGGGGGCACTATGACGCAAGATACGGTAATGCAGTTGGCGAGTCAGACTTTATGGGTCGCCATTAGTTTAGCCGCACCTTTATTGCTTTCGGCATTGGCAGTGGGTTTATTGGTGGGGATGTTTCAGGCAGCCACTCAAATTAATGAAATGACACTGAGTTTTATTCCCAAACTGGGTATTTTGGTCGTGGCATTATTAATTTTTGGTCCCTTTATGTTGAGCACGATTGTGGACTTTACCCAAACCTTAATCCGCGAAATTCCCTCGAAGCTAGGTTAGTGTATCTCACATTATGCTGACGTTGGGCACCGAACAAATCGCTATATGGTTAGGCAGTTTTTTTTGGCCGTTTGTGCGCATCAGTGCAATGATGATGTCGGCACCGGTGTTTGGTGCACGCATGTTGCCAGTGCGAATTCGCATCATTATGGCCCTGTCGGTTAGCCTGTTAACGGTTCCTATGTTACCACCTGTGCCGGTGGTTGATCCGTTGTCATTAGCCGCTGCGAATATTTTATTGCAGCAAATTTTAATCGGCGTTGCCACCGGATTTATTATTCAAATGGTTTTTCAATCGCTGGTTATTGCAGGTGAGGCCATCGCAAATGGTATGGGTTTAGGTTTTGCACGCATGGTCGATCCCGCGAATGGTGTGCAGGTACCCGTTATTTCACAATTTTTTGTGGTATTGGCAACCTTGCTTTTTGTGATTTTAAATGGCCACTTATTACTGATTCAGTTAATTGTGCGTAGCTTTGAAATTTTACCGATAGGTGAAGCGGGTTTATCACTCGCCGCTATTAACGCGGTAGTCAGCTGGGCGAGTCAAATGTTTATTGGTGGCTTAATGATTGCTTTACCCGCTGTTACTGCGTTGTTAGTGGTTAATGTTGCTATGGGGGTTATTACCCGCGCTGCGCCGCAATTAAATATTTTTGCCGTGGGTTTTCCATTAATGATTCTGTTGGGCTTTATTTTTCTAGCGGCAACCCTGCCGAGCGTATTCTCTCAATTTACTCAAATGCTGATGGCCGCTTATGAATATATTGCCCAGCTTATGGCGTTGCAATAAAGGTGAAATATTATGGCAGAGTCTGAGTCCGGCCAGGAACGTTCCGAAGAACCCACCGCCAAAAAACTCGAAGACGCGCGAAAAAAAGGTCAAATTGCGCGCTCTCGAGACTTTAATACGATGGTGATTATCGCCCTGGCAGCCACCGCATTAATTGTGATAGGCAAGGTCATGGTGGCTGATTTAAGCGCACTTGTGACGCAATATATTCAACCATCACGAGCCGATATATTTGATCCTCTGGCTAGCATGCGCTGGTTTTATGGCGCCATGTTCGATGCACTCTGGTTACTGGTGCCTTTTCTGGCATTGATGTTTGTAGCGGCGTTATTCTCACCGATTTTAATCGGCGGCTGGGCATTCAGTGTCGAAACCATTACGCCTAAATTAAGTAAACTCAACCCCATAAAAGGTCTTAAAAAAGTTTTTTCTGCAAAGGGATTAATGGAGCTGGTAAAGGCGCTGGCGAAATTTTTTCTGGTGGCATCAGTTGCACTAGTCGTTATCTGGTCGAATACCGATGAGTATTTGCAGCTGGGCAGTATGCCGGTAAAACCCGCATTAGTAAAAGCTGGCGAGTTATTAACCTGGGCATTTTTGCTGGTGACCATTGCGTTGATGATTATTTCAGCCATAGATGTCCCGTTTCAAATATGGGACCACAAAAAACAAATGAAAATGACACTACAGGAAGTGAAGGATGAAATGAAAGACACGGATGGTAAGCCGGAGGTGAAAGCTAAAATCCGTCAAACTCAGCGGGAGATGGCAGAGGCACGAATGATGGATGCGGTGCCGGATGCGGACGTTGTCATAACCAACCCTACTCACTTTGCGATTGCCCTGAAGTACGACCCTGAGAACATGCGCGCGCCGCTGGTACTGGCCAGGGGAGCCGACTTTGTGGCCGTCAATATACGCCGGGTTGCCAGAGCGAATGAAATTTTATTGCTCGAATCACCACCTTTGGCACGGGCCTTGTATCACACAACTGACATAGGCAAAGAAATTCCCCACGGCCTCTATGTAGCGGTGGCTCAAGTGCTGGCTTACGTATTCCAGTTACGTGAAGTCCAAAAAAATGGCGGCAGAAAACCGACACAGCCGGAAACTGAAATTCCACAGGAATTTGAAAAGTTTACCCAGATGCCGGGGGATGCCCCGCTGGATGAGACACCAGAAGAGCCACATGAATAACCGTAATAACGGTCCGTAGTAAACCAGGCAGAGAAATTAAGATGGAAGCAGTTTTAAATAATTTACAAAATATTCGACGCAGTGGCTTAATGGCTCCAATTGCAGTGATTGCATTACTCGGCATGTTAGTTTTGCCATTGCCATCGATCGCGCTGGATTTATTTTTCACGTTAAATATTTGTCTATCGATTGTTATTGTTTTGGTGAGTGTCTACGCACAACGTCCCTTAGACTTTGTTATTTTCCCGACGGTTATTCTTATTTCTACATTATTTCGATTGGCACTTAATGTGGCTTCCACCCGAATTGTGTTGCTCGAAGGTCACACCGGCACGGGGGCCGCGGGGCAGGTAATCGAATCATTCGGTGAGTTTGTTATTGGCGGTAACTACGCAGTGGGCTTAGTGGTGTTCTCTATTCTGGTTATCATCAATTTTGTGGTGGTAACCAAAGGTGCGGGGCGGGTGTCAGAAGTCAGCGCCCGTTTCACATTAGATGCGATGCCAGGTAAACAAATGTCGATCGATGCGGATTTAAATTCCGGTATCATTAATCAGGATCAGGCAAAACTGCGGCGTGAAGAAATTTCTGCCGAAGCGGATTTTTATGGGTCAATGGATGGTGCTAGCAAGTTTGTGCGCGGCGATGCGGTAGCCGGTATTTTAATTTTAATCATCAATATTGTCGGTGGCTTTGCAATTGGCGTAGGGCAGCACGATATGGCATTTTCCGACGCGGTTAGAAATTATACCCTGTTAACCATCGGTGATGGCCTGGTGGCACAAATCCCTTCGTTATTATTATCCAGCGCGACTGCCATTATTATTACCCGAGATTCAAACAAACAGGATTTAGGCGAAAAAGTTAAGCAGCAAATGTTTGCTAATACCAAGGTGCTGTGGGTCACTGCGGGCATTGTTGGTTTAATGGGTGCGATTCCCGGTATGCCGAATTTTGCATTTTTAAGTATTGCTGGCGTTTTAGTGATGATTGCAAGATGGATGGACAATAAGCAAGTGGAAGACGAATTATTGGAGCGGGTGCAGGTCGATGAAAAACCGGTCGTCGCGCCGGAGCAAAAAGAATTATCCTGGGATGATGTTCAGCCGGTTGATTTAATTGGGTTAGAAGTCGGTTATGGATTAATACCGATGGTGGACAGTAATCAAAACGGGCAGTTATTAAACCGCATAAAAGGCGTGCGTAAAAAGCTCTCACAGGAGTTGGGTTTTTTAATTCACTCGGTGCACATTCGTGACAATTTAGATTTAAGCCCCAATGCTTATCGCATTACATTAAATGGTGTACCGGTTGGTGAAAGCAGCGTGCATCCTGATCGGGAAATGGCGATAAACCCGGGGCAGGTATATGGAGAATTGCAGGGCATTCCGGGAAAAGATCCGGCTTATGGTTTAGATGCCATCTGGATTGAACCGGGCATGCGAGATCATGCACAAACATTGGGTTACACCGTGGTAGATGCTACAACGGTAGTGGCTACACATTTAAATCAAATACTCCATGACAATGCACAGGAGTTATTAGGCCACGAAGAAGTGCAGCAGTTACTTGATAATTTAGCGAAGAGTTCACCAAAATTAGTGCAAGATTTAATTCCGGATTTAATGCCCTTGAGTGTCGTTGTAAAAATCATGCAAAATTTATTAAGCGAAGGGGTTTCAGTGCGCGATGTGCGCACCATTACTGAAGTATTAGCGGAAAATGGTGGGCAAACTCAGAACCCAATGGAATTAACGGCCATTGTGCGGGTGGCTTTAGGGCGCGCCATTATTCAAAAAATAAATGGTCTGGAGCAAGACTTGCCGGTAATAACCTTAGAACCAACGCTCGAACAACTTTTATTACAGTCGGCACAAAATGCCGTGGAAGGTTCAATTGGCGTGGAGCCGGGTTTAACCGAACGCATGTTTAAATCGTTGGAGCAGGTGGCACAACAACAGGAAGTGGCGAATCAACCGGCGATACTGGTGGTGGCTCCGGGTTTGCGTTTGTGGTTATCGCAATTAGTGAAGCACTCCATCGCGGGTATGAGTGTGTTGTCGTATAGCGAAATCCCCGATAACAAAAATATAAAAGTCGTGGCATCAGTAGGTGCGGATTGATTCAAATAAAAAATTGATATTGTTTAATTAAGTGAATAAAAAATATAAAAGTAGTGGAGGTTTAACATGCAGGTAAAACGATTTGTAGCAGATGACATGCGTAGCGCCATGCGATTAGTGAAAGAAGAAATTGGTGCGGATGCGGTTATCTTATCTAATCGGGTGGTTGATGGAAAAGTCGAAATTCTTGCGGCGCGCGATTATGATGAAACCTTAATAAATCAGGCACTGGATAAAACCTTGCTGGACACTAAACCTGATGGTGCGGCAGCCTATTACGAGAGAGCCGCGGCGGAACGGGAGCAGCAGAAATTAAATTCAGACTTTAATGCTAATGAAGAGCCTGAAAAGGTCACGCAAAAACAATCAGTGGATGAAGGTAATCTAGCTAAAAAATCGTTGGAAGATAATCAGTCAGATATGGATAAACGTGAGATTAATTCACCTCCACAATCTACTAAAACAGCGAATATTCAAAACAATATAGCGCATCAGGCAGCGGGTTTATATCAACCATCGGCGGTGGCTATGCAAGCGCCTTTTACCGACAGCATTGTGCAAATGCGAGATGAATTAAAATCATTAAAAGCGATGATTGAGAACCAGAATGTGTTAGGTGAGTGGAAAGAGTTGGCGAGTCGTCATCCGTTGCGCGTGTCACTTTATAAGCGTTTAACTGAAATGGGTTTAAGCCAGGAAGTGTGTAAATACCTGGCAAGGGGCCTGGATGATTCAGCTGATATTGAGCATGCTATGCAGGCCGCTTTAAAACAGTTGGTGCATCAAATACCACTGGTTCACCAAACGTCCAGGGTTGACCAAACACCCAAGCTACATCAAGCGCCCAGTCAAGCAATCAGGGGGTACCAGGCGCAAGGAGCGCAAAAGGCTAGCGATGCTGGTGATGATATTTTAAATCGCGGCGGTGTGTTTGCAATGATTGGCCCAACTGGAGTAGGGAAAACCACGACCATTGCGAAACTGGCAGCCCGTTTTGCAATGCAACATGGCCAGCGCCATGTGGCTTTGATTAGCACAGATACCTATCGCATTGGTGCCCATGAGCAGTTAATGACCTACGGGAGATTACTGGGAGTGCCCGTGCATTGTGCTAATGACACGCACGAGTTACAACAGCTATTACATAAGCTGCATGATAAAAAATTAATATTAATAGATACCGCAGGCATGAGTCAGCGTGATATTGATATTAGTCAGAAGCTGGCTCACTTGAGTCACCCGTCATCAAAAATAAAACCCTATCTGGTGCTATCAGCCAACGCACAGGTTTCTACTCTGGATGAAGTGATTAGTGCGTTTAAAAAAGCCAGCCCGGCGGGATGTATTTTAACCAAGCTGGATGAATCGGCCAGTTTAGGCGGCGTGTTAAGTGCAGTCATTAAACATCAACTTCCCATCGCTTATGTCAGCCATGGGCAAAAAGTGCCAGAAGATATTCAGCCTGCGCGGGCGCGTGAATTAGTTGATGAAACCCTCGCGCATGCTAAGCAGGTTAAACAAAATATTGACGATGAATTTATGGCGGTTGCGTTTGCCTCGGGTATGAGCCATGCTCCTTTGTAATTTATATTTTTGATTAACTTAAGTTTTTTATGAAAGATGTGTTTATGAGAGACCAGGCAGCAGGCATAAGAGCAATGGCGTCAAAAAAACCAGTACAGGTAATAGCAGTAACCAGTGGTAAAGGCGGGGTGGGTAAAACCAATGTGTCGGTTAATTTATCTTTGGCACTGTCTGCCGCGGGGCAGAATGTGTTATTGCTGGATGCGGATTTAGGCCTGGCTAATGTGGATTTATTATTGGGCTTGCGTGCCGAGTATAATTTATCCCATGTTATTAATGGTGAGCGCAGTCTTGAGGAAGTGGTAGTTAAAGGCCCGAATGGGCTGAGTATTATTCCTGCTGCATCGGGTATGCAAATGATGTCGGAGTTAAATCCTGCACAACACGCTGGGGTGATTCGGGCGTTTAGCGACTTGAGTATGCCGGTAGATATTTTAATGATTGATACTGCTGCGGGTATTTCTGACGGGGTGGTCAGCTTTGTAAAAGCCTCTAATGAGGTAATTGTGGTGGTGTGCAATGAGCCGACTTCACTCACCGATGCTTATGCCTTAATTAAAGTGATGTCGGAAGAGAACGGCGTACATAAATTTAATATTCTAGCGAACTCGGTGCGTGACCCGTTAGAAGGTGCCAAGCTATTTAAAAAGCTCACTCGAGTGACAGATCATTACCTTGATGTGACGTTAAGCTTTATGGGAGCGGTTCCCTATGACGAGTACTTGGTGAAAGCGGTTAAAAAACAGCAGGCGGTAATGCAATCTTATCCTCAAAGTCCGTCATCGATCGCGTTTCGCAAACTGGCTAAAACAGCTCTAGGCTGGAAACTACCCCAAAATGCTTCCGGACATTTAGAGTTTTTTGTCGAGCGTCTGATTAAATTCAGCGCCGCCGGTTAGTAAGAGTTGACTATACTTTGTTAATGAATGCAGCCAAAACCATGTACAGCGAAGTGCAAAAAAATCAGCGCGATGAGCGTATTATTGAACACATTGGTTTAGTGAAACGTATTGCCTATCATTTACTCACACGCTTGCCCTCGCATGTGCAGGTGGATGATTTAATTCAGTCAGGCATGGTGGGGTTAATCGAAGCATCTAAAAATTACGACCCGTCGCAGGGCGCTAGCTTTGAAACTTATGCAGGTATTCGAGTGCGTGGCGCGATGCTGGACGATGTGCGGCATGCGGACTGGTCGCCCCGTTCACTGCATAGAAAAATGCGGCAGGTACGAGAAGCCGTTCGGGATATTGAAAATGCAACCGGCCGTGATGCCAAAGATCAGGAAATTGCTGATCGGCTGGAAATTACGCTGGATGAATATCACACCATTCGACGCGATAGTACAAACGCACAAATCTTTAGTTTAGATCAAAGTGAGGATGATCCGGGGCAACAGGATCGGCTTAAATCGAGCCAGAGTGACCCGTTGGAGTCATTACAAAGCAGCCATTTTAAAAGTAGTCTGGCAGAAGTGATAGCAACATTAGCTGAGCGTGAGCAGATGGTAATGTCTCTTTACTATACTGAAGAGCTTAACTTAAAAGAAATTGGCCTGGTGCTGGAAATATCCGAATCTCGGGTGTGTCAAATACATAGCCAGGCGCTTAAAAATATTCGCAGTAAAATGTCTGGCTGGATCGCCTGAAATCACATGCTAAATCGAGGTGATTAAATTAAAGCCGCTAAGCATGACAGCTCGCTAAGCATGACACAGCACACCAGCAGCTAAATTGACGCCTCTAGCAATGAATGTAATCAACTGGTTAAAGTAAGGCTGAAAATATGCGAGACAGCCGTAAATAGGTTTAATAAGTCTTTGGTTGCGATGAGTTTTTTTTCAGTTGCAGCTGGAAAAAACTCAAATGTCTGCCACACTCAATATAACTGTAATTAACATAACTATAAACACTGAGGAAATCCGCCTTGGATAAAAATATGAAAATCCTTATTGTGGATGATTTTTCCACAATGCGGCGAATAATTAAAAATTTGCTGAGAGACCTGGGCTTTAATAATACCGAAGAGGCAGACGATGGAAACACCGGGCTGCCTAAACTTCAAACCGGTAATTTTGATTTTTTAGTCACCGACTGGAATATGCCAGGCATGACCGGTATTGATCTTTTACGTGCGGTGCGCGCCGATGACAAACTGAAAACACTGCCGGTGTTGATGGTAACTGCCGAAGCTAAAAAAGAACAAATTGTGATGGCGGCACAAGAAGGGGTTAACGGCTATATTGTAAAACCCTTTACCGCGCAGACGCTCAAGGAAAAGATAGACAAAATATTTGAACGCATAGAAAACGCTTAGAAGCATAGGTACATTTATGGAATCAACGCCAATTAATCGCGACCTTCTGCTGGAAAAAGCCCAATTACTTATCAGCAGTTTAGAATCAGCACAAACCAGTGATGATCAGCTGGAAGCTCAGATCGATGAAATCAATAGTCTGAAAGACAATCACCTGTTTCAGGAACTCGGCAAAATGACCCGAGAAATTCATGATTCAATTACGAAATTTCGGATGGACTCACGCATTTCTGATCTGGCTGAAACGGATATCCCCGACGCGAAAGATCGTCTGGAATATGTTATTACGATGACAGAAAAAGCCGCGAATACGGTCATGAGTGTGATCGAAGAGAGTAGCCCGGTGGCCGAAAAACTCGGTGCTGAAGCCAGTGTTTTAAAAGCTCAGTGGCAAAAATTTCGGCGGCGCGAGTTAAGCGCAGATGAGTTGCGGGCGATGGGAAATGATGTTGAGTCATTTTTTGATGAATCAGATTTGATGATGTCAAAGTTACTCTCGGGGTTCACTGAAATTTTAATGGCGCAGGATTTCCAGGATTTAACCGGACAAATTATTCGGCAGGTTATTAATCTGGTCAATGAAATTGAAAACAATCTAGTCGAGCTAATAAAAATTCAGGGTGAAAACCAGGTAAAAGATACATCACAGGAAGAAACCAGGCAGGAAGAAACTAAGCTAGAAGGTCCGCAGGTGCCGGGTAAAGAGACATCAGGTGATGTGATGAAGGGCCAGGATGATGTGGATGATTTACTGGCAAGTTTGGGTTTCTAAATATTTAACCAAAGTGAATGGTTTTAAAATTTAAATTTAACAAAGGCAATACATGTCCATTGATTTAGATGATGAAATACTACAGGATTTTCTGGTTGAAGCTGGCGAAATTCTGGAGCTATTGAGTGAGCAGTTAGTCGAGTTGGAGGAGTCTCCCGAAGATGCTGACTTACTTAATGCCGTATTCAGAGGCTTTCATACTGTAAAAGGGGGAGCGGGTTTTCTGGCGCTTGACTCAATGGTTGATTGTTGTCACGTATGTGAAGATGTATTTAATGTATTACGCAATGGCGAACGTGCTGTTAGCCCGGGTTTAATGGATTGTGTGTTGCAAGGGCTGGATGCAGTGCAAATTATGTTTACCGAAATACAGGAGGGTGGTGAACCCACTCATGCAACACCTGAATTGTTGGCTAAATTAAAAGTGTATTCTGTAGCCGGTGATAGTGAACCAGAAGATGAGGTTGGCACCGTTTCAGCTGCGCCTGAGTCTGAGTCCGCGCAGGAAGTCGCGCAGACTGACACCGCGCAAACACAAGCTGCGGGCACTTTCGATGAAACCGATGATGAATTCGATGCCCTGTTAGATGCCATGGATGGTGAAGGTAGTACCGATACCACAGCGACCGATGATTCAACAAATAGTGATATTACTGACGATGAGTTTGAATCACTTTTAGATGATTTGCACGGCAAGGGTAAGCATGGAGGGGGGAAGCCTGATGACGCTGAAAAAACAGCGAGCAGTACTCCAGCTGCTGCTGATGCTGGTGATGATTTAATGACAGATGATGAGTTTGATTCTATTCTGGATCAAATGCATGGCAAGGGAAAAGGCCCGACTAAGGTCGAAACCCCAGCTGATAACGCAAAAGAAAAATCCCCGTCAAACGCAGCCCCAGACGGGGGGGATGAAATGATTACGGATGATGAATTTGATGCCATGCTGGATCAAATGCATGGTAAAGGCAAAGGGCCTACCCATGACGCCTCATCATCTGGCAGCTCGTCAGGGTCAAAAGCTAAAGTCTCTCCCCCTAAAAAGGTGGCAGCGGCAAAAGTACCAGTAGAAAAGACCGCAGCAAAGGCTCCGACTAAGCCTGCTGCGGATGCATCGGTACGGGTCGATACAGAACGTCTTGATGAAATGATGAATCTGGTGGGTGAGCTGGTACTTGTGCGTAACCGCTTACAAACACTGCGCGGCGGGATGGAGGAAGGTAAATTAACTCAGGCCATTACTAACCTGGATATGGTCACTGCCGATTTACAAACCTCGGTAATGAAAACCCGTATGCAGCCAATTAAAAAGGTATTTGGTCGTTTCCCGCGGGTGGTTCGTGATTTGTCTCGCTCTATTAATAAAGAGATTAAATTGGAAATGATGGGGGAAGAGACCGATCTGGATAAAAATTTAGTTGAAGCACTAGCCGACCCATTAGTGCATCTGGTGCGTAATGCGGTTGATCATGGCATTGAGTTGCCGGATGACCGGGAGAAAACAGGCAAAACACGTCAGGGCACAGTAAGTTTATCGGCGACCCAGGAAGGGGATCATATATTGCTGGCTATCGAAGATGATGGTGCGGGGATGGACCCGGAAGTGCTAAGAGTTAAGGCGGTAGAAAAAGGCTTAATGGATGAAGAAGCCGCTGCTCGAATGGATGACAAAGAATGCTTTAACTTAATTTTTATGGCTGGCTTTTCAACCAAAGAAGAAATCTCTGATATCTCTGGTCGAGGTGTTGGAATGGATGTCGTGAAAACGCGCATTAATCAGTTGAATGGCTCACTGGATATCGATTCAGTATTAGGTAAAGGCACCACCTTAAGTATCAAAGTGCCCTTAACATTGGCTATTTTGCCGACCTTAATGATTGCGATGGGCGCTCATACTTTTGCGCTTTCTTTAGCAAATGTAAATGAAATTTTCGAGTTAGAAACGCGTAAGACAAATGTTGTTGATGGTCAGCTAATGGTGATGGTTCGCGAAAAAGCCGTGCCCTTATTCTACTTGTCTAACTGGTTGCTCAAGCCCGGTGAAGAGTGTGTGTCGGGTGATGGTGTGGGGCAGGTTATTATTGTTTCGGTAGCAAACCAACTTGTTGGGCTGGTGACAGATTCAGTTATTGGGCAAGAAGAAGTTGTGATAAAACCATTAGGAATCATGCTACAAAATCTCGCTGAATTTGCCGGTTCCACTATTACCGGTGATGGTGGCATTGCACTAATTATAGATGTGCCCAGCTTACTAAAAGCGCGCGCTAATTTTTAAAAATAGCGTTTTTACAAACACGGGTTTTAGATATTTTAAGTGACCTTAAATCAGAAAAAATTTTCAGTTTAAGCAGAATTTTTCAAGGTAAATTTTTCAAGGTAAATATTTCAGGGTATATAAATGGCAATACGTGTACTAATTGTCGATGATTCAGGTTTTTTTCGCCGTCGATTAACGGAAATTTTAAATTCGGATCCGCAAATTGAAGTTATCGAAACAGCAATCGATGGAAAAGATGCGATAGAAAAAGCCAGAACTTGTCGGCCAGATGTTATCACCATGGACATAGAAATGCCGGTTATGAACGGCATTGATGCGACCCGTGAAATTGTAAAACAGCGGGCGGTTCCCATTATTATGTTTTCCTCTCTCACGCATGAGGGAGCCAAAGCTACTCTCGATGCGCTGGAAGCAGGCGCAACGGATTTCCTGCCCAAACGCTTTGATGATATTTCCAATGATAAAGCCGAAGCGCGTAATATATTGTGTTCGCGTATCAAGGCAATGGGCAGGCCGGGTAGTAGCAGGCCGACAGGAGCACCGCCAGCTGCGAGCGTTTCCGCATCTAGATCACCAGCATCCACTCTACAGCGGCAACCACTTGCCACTCATACCAGCCCGGTGCAGCCTCGCTCGCGAAGCACGAGTTTTAAAGCCTTTAAGCCGACTAATTATGACCTGGTCGCCATTGGGACTTCAACCGGTGGCCCGGTGGCATTACAGGAAGTGCTGGTGCAATTACCCGCGAGTTTTTCTTTACCTATTATCATTGTTCAACATATGCCCGCCTCTTTTACAGAAGCATTTGCGGCACGTTTAAATCAACAATGCCAAATAGAAGTACGTGAAGCCAGTAGTGGGGATGAGCTTAAGCCGGGGCTGGCTCTGCTCGCCCCCGGGGGCATGCAGATGAAGCTGGAGAAGCGGGCAGGTCGGTTGACGGTAAAAATAGAAGCTGAAACCGACCCGACACAAAATTATAAACCCTGTGTTGACGTGACCTTTGATACGGTCAATAAAGCGATTGGCAGCCGGGCGTTGGGCATTATTTTAACGGGTATGGGGGCAGATGGTAGTGTCGGCTGCACAGCGATGCAAAACCGAGGCGCCACTATCTGGGCACAGGACGAAGAGACCAGTATTATTTATGGTATGCCCGCAGCTGTTGCTGGAATTGCAGAACAAATATTGCCGTTGAAAGAAATCGGCAAGAAACTTGCTACTAATACGTAGTATGGATATCTTGAGTATTGTCGGGCTGGTTATCGCGTTTGTTGCTATCTTAGCGGGTAGTGTATTAGAAGGCGGTCATATCGGTCATCTATTTCAGTTAACGGCCTTTGTCATCGTTGTTGGTGGCACCGTGGGTGCTGTCTTAGTGCAAACCACTCTTCCCACTTTTTGGCGCTCGATGATGATTGTGCGTTGGGTTTTCGTCACGCCACAAATCGAATTAACGGCCTGTATTGATAAAATAGTCAATTGGAGTCAGTTATCTCGCAGAGAAGGTTTGCTGGCGCTGGAAAATGCATCTGAAGCCGAAGAAGATTTATTTGCCCGAAAAGGTCTACAAATGTTGGTGGATGGTAATGAGCCGGAAACCATTCGTGATGTGATGGAAACCGAAATTACAACCATCGAGAAAGATGATATGCAGGCAGCGAAAGTGTTTGAATCAATGGGGGGCTATAGCCCGACTATTGGTATTTTAGGGGCGGTGCTGGGATTGATTCACGTGATGAATAATTTGGCGGACCCGGAAAAACTCGGTAGTGGAATTGCAACCGCATTTGTGGCAACGATTTATGGTGTAGGCCTGGCGAATTTAATTTTATTACCCATGGCTGGAAAATTAAAAGCACTGGTTAAGCAGCAGTCTGTACAATATGAAATGATATTAGAAGGTATTGTGAGTATTTCTGAAGGTGAAAATCCGCGAACTTTACAGTCCAAGTTGCAGAGTTATTTGGGGCGAGCCTGAGCGGTTTCGTTTTTTAAACAGGTAAAGAAAACGAAAATGCAAATCTCTTATTTATGTGCCTGTGGCTCACAGCGCTAATTAATTTTGCTTTTAATTACTCTAATTAGCATCAATCGTGCTTTACTTTTGTTATAAATATTTAGGAAATGTTTCAGAAAAATGAGACGCAGAGGCATAACCAATATTGAGCCCGAAGAGTCAACAGATCGTTGGCTGGTTTCCTATGCGGATTTTATAACACTGTTGTTTGCTTTTTTTGTGGTGATGTATTCTATTTCAACGGTGAACCAGGGCAAGTATCGAGTGTTATCTGACTCGGTTATGACGGCTTTTAGCGCACAATCTAATTCGCCTTTCCCGGTGGGGGCGCAATTAGGTGTTTCTGTGCAACGCGCACCGATTTCAGTGGGATTGTTGGGCCAAACAGGGTTAGTTTCAATGCAGGAGACGGCAGCTGAGCTTGATAAACGCTTACAAAAATGGGTCAAAAAAGGCATGATTGCAGTTAGTGGTAATGAGAAGTGGCTGGAGATAGAAATTAAATCAAACCTGTTATTTAATTCGGGTAACGCGGCTTTATCAACTGCGGCAGGGGGTATATTAGCGGAGTTAACGGACGTGATAAAAACCACCCGAAACCCGTTATATGTTTCCGGTTATACGGATGATGTGCCTATTAATAGTCGACGTTATCCAACCAACTGGGAGTTATCCGCAGCGCGTTCTGCCAGTGTCGTAAGATTGCTGGCACAAAATGGCATTAACCCGGCTCGTATGGGGGTCATTGGTTATGGTGAATTTCGACCGATTGTTGCTAATGATTCGGCAGTTAACCGACAGCGAAATCGACGCGTGGTCATCCGGGTAATGACGGGTGAAGATAAGTTTGCAGGTTCTAGCCCGTTTGCGGATAGTGAAGTGGATCCAGGTATTCCCGTCACACAAGTACCAGCAGAGCCGGTTACGACTTTACAACCGGCGGAACCGGTACGTTCAATTTTTGGGACGCCTTAAATGAAAATTTGGGCGACGGCAAATCAGAAAGGTGGCGTGGGTAAAACGACTTCGGCTATTAGTTTGGCCGGTGTAATGCAAAAGCGTGGCCACCGTATTTTATTAATTGATCTCGATCCCCACGGTTCTCTCACTAGTTATTTTGGGCTCGACCCTGATGCCGTTAATGACAGTGCATATGATTTATTTCAGCAATCGTTAACCCAAACACTCAACACTAAGGTAACGATCCATAAAACCCGCTTTAAGGGGTTACACTTTATTCCCGCGTCTTCGGCATTAGCCACATTAGATCGTCAGTTAGGCACTAAAGATGGCATGGGGTTAGTCATAAAAAAATCCCTGTCACAAGTAGCGGAGCATTATGATTTAGCTATTATCGATTGCCCGCCCATGTTGGGGTTATTGATGGTGAATGCGCTGGCTGCCTGTGGGCGGTTATTGATTCCGGTGCAAACTGAATTTCTTGCGCTAAAAGGTCTGGAGCGCATGGTGCACACGTTATCGATGATTCAAAAAGCCCGAAAGCAGGAAGTGTGTTACAGCATTGTACCCACGTTTTATGATCAGCGTCTGAATGCGTCTATCGAAACATTAGCCACCCTAAAAAAACAATATCCAGCCACCATTTGGGATGGGGTTATTCCCGTGGATACCCAGTTTCGTGAGGCCAGTCAAAAAGGCATTCCTTTAACGATTGAGCGGGTAAGTAGCCGGGGCGGTAGAGCTTATTCCCATTTGCTGGATTACTTGCTTGAGTTAGGTGAATCTGAAAGTATACCGGCTGAGGGAATAAACGCATGAGCGATGCGAATAACAGAAACTCAGCACAAAACGTGGCCATTCATGAATACTTGCAAGCTTTGCTACTGGAGGTGCCAGATGAAGTAGTGGCTGTTTCAGATGATACGGTTGAAGTTGATATTATTTCGGAGAATACATCAGTAAAAACGGCAGATATTATAACCAGTAACGTTCCCAATAATGATTCCAGCAATGTTAAAGGCAAAACGCCTGCACCTGAAGACGTCATAACAGAAAATGTTGAACCGATTATAGAAACCAGGACCCAAAGTCATATAAAAAAACCACTCGCTGAGCCAGTAACTCAATCTGCAGTAGTCGGTTTAGATCAGTTGGTGGCAGAAGTGCCCGATGTGATTTCAACGACTTTGACCGAGGTGGTAACAGAAATAAAAGTAGAAAGTCCAGAAAACTTAGTCTCTCCACCTGCCACACAAACCGGTATTCCCGATTGGGCTGAAAGTCGTTTTCAATGTTTGCTCTTTCAAGTGTCGGGTTTAAGTTTGGCTGTGCCATTGGTGAAACTCAATAGCGTGATTCCCTGGGATGAGAATATAACCGCAACCCCTAATCAAACAGACTGGTATTTAGGTTTAGTGCAACACCTTCAAAATCAGATAAAAGTGATTGATACGGCTTTACTGGTAATGCCAGAAAACCGACGCAACAGCCTTAAAAATGACGCAAAAAGTCGTCTAAGCCATATTTTGCTGGTGGATGACTACAAGTGGGGATTAGCTTGTAGCAGCATTGGGGATGTAATTTGGTTGAAGCAGGATGAAGTGAAGTGGCGTAAAAATAAAACCAGCAGAGCCTGGCTGTCTGGCACATCGTTAGAGCACTTATGTGCCATTATGGATACCGAGGTGTTTGCACAAATGTTAACCGAATCTGGCTGAGCGCTTGTATATAGGCCCTGTAAAGGTTTTTTTGTAAAAAGTAACATGATGACTGAAAAAAATTAATACTCAATTCCGAGTTAAAATTAACTCAGATTTTTAATTCACAGAGAGTTTAAGTCGCGCACTCGCTGGCGTTTATGGCGATCTGGTCTAAAATAAAATTAACGAAGAATAAAATGTTGGCATTGAATTTGTGCCAATGGATTTGTGAATGTTAGCTGGCATATAAACTGGCATATAAACTGCAATATATTAAATTAGTGGAGCACTTGATATGAGTGAAAATAACGAGAATGTTGACCACAGACAGTGTGTGACATTCCGCCTGGATTTTGAAATTTATGGCATTAATGTTATGTCGGTACAGGAGGTTCTCAGAGTTACGGATATTGCACCCGTACCCGGTGCTCCAAACTATGTAATTGGTATTATCAACTTACGGGGTAATGTGGTTACGGTCATTGACACCCGCATGCGCTTTGGATTGCCAACAAAAGAAATGGATGATTCTTCTCGCATCGTTATTATTGAAGCGGAAAATCAAACAGTGGGTATTGTTGTTGATAGTGTTTCGGAGGTTGTAGATATTTATGCCAATGAAATAGAAACGGCACCCAATGTTGGAAATGATGAAACTGCCCGATATATTGAAGGGGTGGTAAGCCGAAATGAAGAGCTGTTAATTCTAGTCGATTTAAACAAGCTTCTTTCTGATGAGGAGTGGTCGGATATGTCCAGCTTCTAACCCAGGTTTACTCTCCGCAGTATAGAGTTAATTAATTTTTTGGAGAGTAAGCATGAACGCACTGGTTATTTTATTATCAAGTTTGCTGTTTTTAATGTCATTGGCTTTTTTTATTTATACAAAAAAACAGCTGTCTGAGTTTCAACGCACTATTCAATCTACTATTTTTGCAAATCAGGTAAATAGCGAAATTACCGCACTGAATGCCGGATCAATTGGTTTAGGTGAACGCTTTATTAAACTCGAAAAGCAAATGCAGAAAGTCGCTGCACGCATAGATGAAGTGTCATCGGAAGTGAATAGTCATTCACCCTACAGTTATGCTATTGAATTAGCTCAAAAAGCCACACCCGCAGAAAACATTGCTGAGATGTGCCATATTAGTTTAACTGAAGCGCAATTGCTGGTAATGGTACATCAACAACATGCTGCATGATTTAAAAAAATTTTATGCACGTTTAGCAATAACCCATTCGTCTAAAAGATCGAGCAGTTGGTATTCTAAAATAGGTTTAGTAATGCAAGCATCCATTCCCGCATCAATAAAAGTTTGTTGTTCATCGGGAAGAGCGTGAGCCGTAAGTGCAACAATCGGAGTTGTGCAATCCGAGCGAATGGAGCGTAGGGATTTTGTCACTTCGATTCCATTTAAACCAGGCATACGAATATCCATTAATATCAGATCAAAATCGAGTTGTTTTGCAAGATCTAATGCATTGTTGCCATCAGTTGCTTCTTCTATAATAATGCCGCGTTGTCCTAATAATGTAGCAATTAATTTACGGTTAATAGCATTATCATCAGCAACTAAAACACGTATGCCTTTATAATTTTCATCGCCAGGGTTGTATTTGTTATTAATGAGTTTGGTTGTGGGCAGTTCATCTGTAATGGTTACGGGAATGCTAATCCAGAAAATAGAACCCTGTTCGTTATTGTGTTTTACGCCAATATCACCATGCATTAATTCTATCAATTGCTTTGAAATCGTCAGGCCCAGTCCGGTGCCTGAATCGGGGCTATAAATAGAATCATTGGCCTGGTTGAAAACTTCAAAAATATGAGCATGCTCTTCTGTTGCAATACCTTTTCCTGAATCCGCTACTTCAATTTTTAATCTATCCAGGTTATCAGTTTTCTGGATGCTTGCCGTTAATGTCACATATCCGGAACTGGTAAATTTAATCGCATTACCAATGAGGTTGGATATAACCTGACGTAACCTTAGAGGGTCTAAGATGATATTATCGGGTAGTGAGGCATCTGCTTGATATGTCAGTTTAAGAGATTTCTCTTTTGCTGCTTCAGAATACAGGCGAATTACCGATTCTAAAAAATCATTTATACTAACTATTTGCGTTTTCAATTCAATTTTGCCAGATTCAATTCGTGAAAAATCAAGAATATCATTAATGATATTCATTAAGTCTTTCATTGACCTGTTAATCGTGCTGACGTACTCGGATTGTTCTTTATCTAAATGCGTTTTTGCAAGCAGTTTGGTGAATCCAACTATGCCATTCATGGGTGTGCGAACCTCATGACTCATATTGGCTAAAAATAAACTTTTCGCTTTATTGGCTTTTTCTGCCTGGTCCTTGGCCTTGATTAAATTCTGTTCTTCAGTTTTACTAACATTAAAGCCCTGGCCAGTACCTTCAACACCAATGATATTACCTGCTTCATCCAGTAAAAATCGAGCATTGGTTGACAGCCAGACAGTGGAGCCATTTTTATGTTGAAGGGTGAACGGGTATTGTTCGACATAGCCGTTGTTGGCGGTGAGTGCATCAATAAATTTATTGCGCTTCTCCGGGTCTACATAGAAGTCGGTGGTTCTTTGGCCAATTAGTTCCTCAGCTGTGTAGCCTAATAGCAACTCTACTGAAGGTGAAACAAATAACACAACACCATTTAGATCGGTTCGGTAGTAGGTTTCCTGAAGGTTATCCATAACGCTTTTTAATTCGCGCTGAGAGGTGTTCAGGCTGTTTTCAATGACTTTATTTTTTTCCAGTCCATCGGTCAGTATAACCATATTGTTTTTTAGTTTTAAAGCCGTTTTTATCCACAGGATGGAAGTAATGATCGTACTGGCAATAAAAATAACGAGAAGAATGCTTAAAACAGTCATAAATCTTCCTGATTGAAATAGACATGCATATGTTGTTGAAAGTAATTCGAATTATTATACATCAAGATAGCTCGAATTGCGCAATAAGGCAGGTAGATTGAGTTTCGAAACGTGAGGTTAATCAATAAGATGAAGTATTGATTATTTAAACCTGAGAGCAAATAAACTACGTTCGGCTTCTTTGTAAGCATCCAGTGAACTACAGGGCGGGAAATAATCGGATTCATCCGTGATACTAGAGTCGATAATAGATGTTAATGCCCAGCCTTGTAGCGATAGTTCGTCATGTAATATTCCCATGGCTTCAGTTTGGCTGTTGACATTTACCCAAGCGCTTAATTGAGAGCAGTTTTCAATATGTTTTGTCGACTGTACATCGAGCATGAGAAACATCATATATAATTCCTGAGATTTAGGGCCTGAGATTTAGGGCCTGAAAATTAGAGCCGAAATTGAGTAATATAAATTTTTCCTATATTAACATTGTTGTTATACGGCGCAATGGTAAAATACGCTTGTGAATGTTTAACAGCCAGGCATCAGATGCAATTATATAAAAAACTACAAAACCAGCTACAATTTGAGCACGAACTACCATTTACTCAAGATTGGTCAGCAGAGGAGGATTTTTTACTGTTAGTTAAACAATATTGCATTGATTTTAAACCCACTACAATTGTTGAGTGTAGCAGTGGTTTGAGTAGCATCATCCTGGCAAAGTGCTGTGAAGTTAATAATAGTGGCCATGTTTACAGTTTGGAGAATGCTGAACAATACCAGCAACAAACGAAACAGAACCTGGCTCTGTTCAGTCTGCAAAAATTTGCCGATGTCTATCATGCTCCCTTAGAAAAAATCACAGTAAAACAGCAGCAGTATGACTGGTATAATATTTCTGAAATAAAGGATGTAAAAATTGATTTACTAGTGATTGATGGGCCGTCGGGCTTTATTCAAAAACATTCCCGGTTACCTGCGTTACCCGTATTGTTTGAACAGTTGGCGGATCAATCCTGTATTTTCTTAGATGATGCTGCACGAAGTGATGAAAAAGAAATGGTAGAAATATGGCTCACAGATTATCCCGAGTTAACTCACGAGTACATCGAAACTCGACGGGGATGCTCTATTATTAAACTGAATAGAGCACGGGCATAATATACTTAAGCGTGTTAATAAATACTTGTTAATCAGCTGATTTATTGTAGCTAATGTTCCATTCAGCTAGAGCAGCAGATAAATCGCCTTCAGCTGATATGTTATTCCAGAATGTTTTAAAATCGTTCGCAGCATTTTCTAATTGAAATGACATGGTTTTTGACTTGTCTTTTAAAAAAAACTGTATATTAGATTCAATAGTTTCAAGGTAATCAGTAGCGATGTTTTCAGCTGTTTGAGATTTCTCGCCAGCTAATAATATACCCTCTTTATAGGCTTTCATAATGCCAAAGTTTTCGCGTTTTCTGAAGCTATTTATGGTTTGTTGTTTGTCGCGAGACAAATGAATATAAAATGCATTGTCTGCATATTTTTCATCGAGTCTGCCCAAAAGCCAGGCCAGGCGATTATCCGCTTCTATATGCTGATCAGGGTAAGCGAGGCGGGCACTACCAAGTTGTGAACAAAGAGATTCATGTCTGGCGCTATAGTTTGTGATGTGTTGACAGGCTTTTATGAAAGTGGTCGAACCGCAGCGCCCGCTGTTAAGAATAAATACGTTCATGAAGTAGCCGCCTCATCAGATAAAAGTGATTGCCAGTAAGATCGGTCGCTATAGTATGCGTTAATCGCGGTCAAAATCTGCTCGAGGTAAGCGTCAACATTTTTTTGATTGTTAATCGACTGATAAATAAAGGCCTGTTCACCGAAATTTAATTCTATATTATCAATAAAGTTAGAAAAATTTATTAATGTAGAGGATGACTCACTGTTTATGTTCCACCAGTTGTCTGAAGAATTTAAAATTCTTCTAAGCTTAATTACTTTTTTAGATAGTTCCTGTTTTTTTAAAATATATTTCGACTTCATAGATAAAAATGTTTTTTCTATGGTTTCTAACGCTACTTTCTGGGCCAGTTTTGTCGAGGGATAACCCATTTTCGTTAGCTCAATAATGCTGAACAACATGACATCACCGAAAAACTGGCGGATAAATTCGTTTGATAAATTAACCGATTTATCTTTGTGATTTACACCCGCTCTAAACTCCGCCTGCCCTGTTGAGTCGATTGTGCGTTTATGCAACATGGGTAGGTTAGCGGATGAAAATGCGTCGCCTAATTCAGATTGAATGATTCTGCCCAGAACGGGCCCAGCCATACGTAGTTTTAAATTGGCAAAGGGAATGAAATATTTTAAATTTTCGGGTTTAAAAATATAATTTCCGGTATATATCGTGCGAGCGGGTTTTATGCTCTTTGAAATATTTTCATATTCATAGTAAGTCTGGCGCGTTGGGTGCTCGCCATCAAAAAAGTGATTGAGTTTAGTGGAAAATGAATTTAAACAAGCTATGTGGTTATG
>Ga0316206_1000364_pt1 | contig 68130 bp, 54 predicted proteins | sample 6monthpyrite_MG_FD_204942 | JGI IMG/M metagenome (GOLD analysis project Ga0316206, IMG submission 204942) | Microbial mat bacterial communities from mineral coupon in-situ incubated in ocean water Damariscotta River, Maine, United States -... | ecosystem: Environmental > Aquatic > Marine >...
GGTTGGGATACTTGGATACGTACCAATGGGACACTTGAGCCCGAGGAGCAATGCTCCGACCACCCGGGGGGCCCGTTTACAGCATCAGGTACAAATCCGTCGCTATCTCGGGCGTTAGGTCTGGTCAGTCGAGGGCGATGAAGGGCTGCTAGGGAAGCGACGGATTTGTATCTGGCTCCGTACCGGCTGGTGCAGAGTCGGCGCGATCGCGGGCGTTGCGCGGAGCAAGTTCATGCCGTGCTGCAAGGAGCCCTCTGGGCCTGCACTTGGCTCGGTGCCATCGCCTCTACGAGGTGAATGTCGTATGGACGGGGGGTGGCGAGGTGAGGGTTTGTTGTACGACGCAGCAGGCCTTCGCCATGGTCTGAAGGCGTTGAACAAGTTCCGGGTCGGTGCCCTCGGGGACCTTCATCTTGATGTCGCACTGAATGTGTTTGAACCCGACGGGGACCTGCCTGTCCATCATCATGGTGCCGCGCACATCTGCCGTGGCTGTGACGCTGACTTCGAGCGCGAGCAGCTCGATGCCCATCAGGTTCGCGACCATGCGGATGGCGGAGTCCTGGCAGGCGGCCAAGGCGGCGCACAACAGGTCGCCGGGCGTGGGGGCGTCGTGGATTCCTCCGACCGCCCTGTGGACGCCGATGGGCACTTGAACTCCGCAGCCGTCCATGGGCTCGACGATCGAGTGGTAAGGATCCGCGGCGTCTACCCCGCAGGTCTTGGCGTGGTCGATGACCAGCGCTAAGGCGGGGTCTTGCACGTAGCTCTCTTTGAGAGGCTTCTGGGCTGCATGGACACTAGGCTTCATCGGGAACTCCTTGGGGGTTGAGATGGCGGCTAGATCCTACAGGATCCCCTCTCGGCGGAAGATGTTCCGGATGAGCGGCGCAGGCTCGCAGGCCTAGCTGCTGAAGAGGTTCAGCAGCATGAACATGGAGACGAGCGCGAGCAGGACCATGACCAGGCCCCGGGTGGCCTTGGATTCGCGTTCGAGGGCTTGTAGCTGCAAGAGGATCTGGTCTTCCTTGTTCATATGTGATCTCGATGCGTTTTGCGGTTGGGGTGTGTGCGCGCGACCGTTCAAGACGCGCGTGCGCTCGTCCGTTCAAGACGCGTTGTGTGCCTCAGTTGACAAGTGTGGCGTGCGCGTCTTGGTGCCACTCGAGTCGCTGGCCGAGGGTGGGGATCAGCGCGGTGCCGTTGCGCCGGGCTCGCAGGGTTTCGGCGAGGGCGGCGCGCGCTTCGTCTTCGCCGTGGTTGAGGACGATGGTGGTCTCGGGGCCTTTGACGGCCTCGATCCATGCGACCAGCTCGGACTTGCCGGCGTGGGCCGAGTAGCCACCGAGCGTGCTGACCGTGGCGCGCACGGCGATGTCCTCGCTCATGATGCGCACGCGCCGGCGGCCCTCGACAAGCTGGCGACCGAGCGTACCGCCAGCTTGATAGCCGACGATGACGATCTCGTTCTGGGGGACCCACAGTCGGTGCTTGAGGTGGTGCACGATCCGGCCCGCAGTGCACATGCCGCTGGCCGAGAGAATCACAAGACCGTGGCGGTTGTTGAGCGCGATCGACTGTTCGGGCGATCGCGTGAAGAGCAGGTCTTTGGGCTCGAAGTTGCAGAGCTCGCTCGAGTCGGGGTGCTCCCGAAAGCACGCCGCGCTCTTCTCGTACAGGCGTGTGACCGAGATGGCCATGGGGCTGTCGAGCACCACCTGCCGCGCGAGCTCGGGGCGTGCATCGAAGGCCTGGCGCAGCGAGTACAAGAGCTCTTGCGCGCGGCCCACGGCAAAGACGGGGATGATGACGGTGCCGCCGCTTTTCTTCGAGCGCTCGAGGATCTCGAAGAGCTCGTCCGTCGTGTCCTGATCTGAGCGGTGCTCGCGGTCGCCATAGGTGCTCTCGGCAAACACGAGGTCGGGCGCGTGGCCTTCGAAGTGGGGCACCACGGGGTCGCAGATGAGGGGCGTGTCCTTGCGGCCAATGTCGCCGGAGAAGACCACGCGGCGGGTCCCCGATGGAGTCTGAATCTCGAGCTCGATCGAGGCCGCACCAAAGATGTGACCGGCCTCGCGAAAGCGCGCGCGGATGTCGGGCGTGACGTCGAACGCGGCATCGGGCTCATGGCCCTCGACGTGGTTCAAGAGCCACTCGACATCCTCGCCGGTGTAGAGGGGCTCCGTGTCGCGACCGCCGCGCCGGCGGGCACGCCGGGTGCGGTGCTGCGCATCGGAGACGTGGATGTGCGCCGAGTCGCGCAGGAGGATCGGCAACAGCTCGGCGGTCCCGGTGGTGGCATGGACGGGAGCGTTGAGGCGCGCGCTCTTGCGCTTGGGTTTGACAAGCAGCGGGAGGCGCCCCGAGTGGTCGATGTGCGCGTGGGTCAGCAGCACACCGTCGAGTTCGGAGGGCTGGAATCCAAGCGGCTCCTTGTTCATCTTGTCGGCCGTGCGACTGCCCTGGAACATGCCGCAATCCACGAGCACCCGGCTCGTCCGCGTAGTGATCAGCGTGCGCGAGCCGGTGACTCCACCGATGGCCCCGAGCGGTTCGATCGTAAGCTCGACACCGGGATCGAGATGCGGGCGGGCAGTGGGTTTCGACATGGTTTAGGTTTCCAGGAGGTGGAGCGAATGCGCGAGTTCGGCGTTCAGAATCGAGCCGCCGGCGGCGCCGCGGATCAGGTTGTGGCTCAGGGTGACGAGCTTCCAGCCGCGGCGGCGCGCTTGGGTTTCGGGCTCGCCGAAAATGGGGTCGGGGCGCAGGCGGCCGGTGGCGATCGCCATGCCACCTTCGAGGTTTGCGTGCAGCGCGGGTTGCGGGAAGTCGGGCTCGTTGAAGTGGTGGATCGGCTGGACCGGCGCGCTCGGAAGCGCGAGCTCTTGCGGGCGCGCGCGGAAGCTCGTGAGGGCGCCTACGATGTCGGGCGCGGAGACCTCGATGTCAAGCTGGATCGACAGGCAAAGCGTGTGGCCGTGGGGGACGGGCACGCGCGTGCAGGTGGCCGAGACGGGCAGGTCGGACGGCTGGATCTTGAGGCCGCCGCTCGTGTCCTTCAGCGTGCCGAGGATCTTGTGCGTCTCGGTCTGCAGCTTCTCTTCCTCGCCACCGATGAAGGGGATGACGTTGGGGCCGATGTCGAGCAGCTTGCCTTCCTTGAGGCCGGCGCCCGAGCAGGCTTGCAGGCTGACGAGCGAGACGCGCGACAACCCGAAGACGCGCGCGAGCGGCGCGAGCAACATGGTGAGGCCGATGGTCGAGCAGTTGGGGTTCGTGATGATGGCGCCCGCGCGCGGCTGGGTGGCGGCGAGGGCGAGGTGCTCGGCGTTGACCTCGGGGACGATCAGCGGGACGTCTTCGGCCATGCGGTGGCTGGCGGCGTTCGAGAAGACGGTGCAGCCGGCGTTGGCGGCGGCGGACTCGAGGTCGGTGGCGACGGTGGCGTCGAGGGCCGAGAAGGCGATCGTGATGCCCTCGGCCGGCAGGGCGGCGAGCGCGGCCGGGGTGGCGGCCTCGACGGTCTGGCCAGCGAGGGCTGCGGGCGGGGCGCCGTCGAGAGCCCAGGTCGTGGCGTCCGCGTAGGTGCGGCCGGCGCTTCGCGGCGAGGCGAACAGGCGCGTGATCCGGAACTGCGGGTGGCTTTCCAGCAGGCGGGCGAACTGCTGGCCGACAAGGCCGGTGGCGCCGAGCAGAGCGACTGGAAGCGGGGAGTTCGACATAGCGTGACTGATCTTAGGACGAGTAAGGGCTCTGGATGTGCTCTAGGGGCGATCTGGCCCGAGTTTAGACTGATAACGATAAATCCGGATGGGATGATTGCTGGTTTGGTCGATGCAGGCTATGGTTTCGTCGCGCCATGACTCTTCATACCCACAGCCGTCGCCTCTCCCGCCTTGGGAACGCTGTGTCCGCAGCTTGCGCTGAAGAGGCGCTGCACCTGTTTCGAATGCCCATGCCCTGCCCGGGTGTGGCCCCCCTGCGGATCGATCGAGCCTGACCAGGCTTGCCGAGTTTCATGCTCGGACCGCACGAGCGCGCCGCCACCACCCGGGACCCCGAGGCGCGCTCGAGCACGATTCCCCTCCGCCCCCGGCGGACACCCCCTTCGAAATATGTCCCATTCTTATGGCCCAAGCACCCGGGCTCTTCACGCTGGCCGCCGCTCCGATCCGTCGACCGGCGCGCTGCTGACGCCGATCTTTCAGACCTCGACTTTTGTGCAGGACGGCGTCGGCCAGCACAAGGGTTTCACCTACAGCCGCTGCGCGAACCCGACGGTGTCCGCGCTGGAAGAGGCGCTTTGCGGCTTTGCCGAGACCGACCACGCATTGGCGTTCAAGACGGGCCTCGCGGCGCTGACGACTCTGTTCCTCGGCGCGTTGCAGGCCGGCGATCACGTCGTCGCCGGCGCCGTGATTTATGGAGGCACCGTGCGCTTGCTGCGCGATGTGCTGGGGCCGTTTGGAGTCGAGGTCACGTTCGTTGACGCGACCGATCTGGACGCCGTGCGCGCGGCCGTGCGCCCGGAGACGAAGCTGGTCTTCGCCGAGACGCCCGCGAACCCGACGCTGGCGGTGTGCGATCTTGCGGGGCTCGAGCACATCGCTCGTGACGCTGGCGCGCTGTTTGTGATCGACAACACGTTCCTGACTCCGGCCTTGCAGCCGGTGCTGCCGACGCGCGCGGGCCGGGCGCCCTACGCGCCGGACGACGCGCGGCTCTCGGGCGCCGACATCGAGGTCCTGTCGACCACGAAGTACATCGAGGGGCACAACGCAACCACCGGCGGCGCGCTGTTGACGGCGGACGCGAAGTGGGCCGAGCGCTTTCATCTTTTGCGCGGCGCCACCGGCTCGATCCAAGCGCCGTTTGATGCGTGGCTGACGCAGCGCGGGCTGGGCACGCTGCCGCTGCGACTCGAGCGACACAGCCAGAGCGCGCGCACCGTGGCCGAGTTCCTGGACGCGCACGCAGCCGTCGCGCGCGTGTTCTACCCCGGCCTTGGGGAAGCCCCGTCGCGCCCGGCCGGCGGTATGCTTGCGTTTGAGCTTTCGGGCAGCCAGCCGAGCGCGGCCGCACTGCGCCTCTTGTCTGCGACGAAGCTGTGCGCGCTTGCCGAGAACCTCGGCGCCGCCGAGACGCTGATCACGCACCCCGCATCGATGACTCACTCACAAATTCCACCCGACGAGCGCGAGAAGCTCGGCATCACCAAAGGCCTGATTCGCCTGTCGGTGGGGCTCGAGGATGTGGTCGACATCGTGGCCGATCTCGAGTTGGCTTTGGCGGCGGCGGATCCGTTCGCGTCCACCGGACAATCGGGCGGCGTGGCCGAAGGCGGTGCTCTGTGAGTGCTTCAATCTCGGTGCAGAAGTTTGGCTCGTCGGTGCTGAAAGACGAGGCGGATCTGTCGCGCGCGGTGCATGCCGTGTACGCCGATCTGCGGCGTGGCCGGAGGGTCGTGGCGATCGTCAGCGCGATCGGAGCTACGACCGATCGCTTGTTGGACGAGGCGCGTTCGTCGCTCGACGTCAGCGCGGCGCCGGACGCGCGGGTCTTGGCGCGCTTGCTGGCAACCGGCGAGGCGCGCGCGGCCGCGCTCTTCTCGCTGGCACTCGAGCGCGCGGGAATCCCGGTCGCCCTGCTTGGCTCGGACAACGCCGGCATCGTGACCGAAGGCGAGCTGTTGGACGCGCACCCGATCGGCCTCGACGAAGAGCTCTTGCTGCAAGAGCTGGCCGCCAAGCCTGTCGTGGTGCTTCCAGGTTTTGTTGGTCGGCGCGTCGACGGTGAGCTGACGCTGCTTGGCCGCGGCGGGTCCGACCTGACCGCGGTCTTCGTGGCCGGCCGGCTTCGCGCCGAGAGATGCATCCTGTTCAAGGATGTCGACGGCCTGTACGAGTGGGATCCAAGCGAGGCCGAGGCCGAGGCCGAGCGCCCGCGGCGTTTTGCGCGCGCTTCCTACGCAGACGCGCTCGCACTGCCGGGCGGCATCGTGCAGCACAAAGCCGTGGCGACTGCGCGAGACATGGGCCTTGCTTTCGAGGTCGGCAGCCTTGTCCCCGAGGCACCCAGCACACAGGTTGGTGCGGGGGCGTCGGTCTTCGAAGACGCGGTGGCCGGAGAGCGCCGGTCCCCGCTTCGCGTCGGGCTACTTGGGCTCGGAACGGTGGGCGGCGGCGTGGCCGAACACCTGGCGAAACTCGCGCCGCACTTTGAAGTGAAGGCCGTGCTTGTGCGCGACTTGGCGAAGCACGTGGGGCGTGGCCGCGACACGGCCTGCCGCGTGGCTACGAACCTGATCACGGACGACCCCGCGAAATTCTTTGAGATGCCTTTGGACCTGGTGGTCGAGGCGCTTGGCGGCGTCGAGCCAGCCAACGAACTTGTGGCACGCGCGCTCGATAAGCGGCTGCATGTCGTGACGGCCAACAAGGCATTATTGGCCGTATTCGGCACGGAACTGGCAAAAAGAGCCAAGTCTCAAGGTGTCAGCCTTCTGAGCTCGGCGGCTGTCGGCGGCGGTGTGCCGATGCTCGAGACCGCGCTGCGGCTTGGCCCGGTTTCCAAGATCGAGGGCGTCTTGAACGGCACCTCGAGCTTCGTGTTGGATCGCCTCGCGGCGGGGGACGATCTGCAGGCGGCGGTCGGGGCTGCGCAGGATTTGGGGCTGGCTGAAGCGGATCCGACGCTTGATCTGGACGGCACCGATGTGGCGCACAAGATCGAGCTCCTAGTGCAGGCGGCGTTTGGTGCGTGCGAGGTCGAGTGGCAGCGGCGCGCGGGCGTGGAAGCCGCGAGCTCCGAGCTGTTCGAGCGCGCGCGCACGCGCGGCGGCTCGGTCAAGTTGGTAGCACGCGCGGTGCCGGTGGACTGGGACCCAGACGCGAACGCCGGCAAGGTGCAGCGTGTGCGCGTCGACGTGGCGCCGATGGTGCTAGGCGCGTCGCACCCGCTTGCGCATTTGCGCGGTGCGGGCAGCGGCGTTCTGTTCGAGATCCCCGGCGAGGGCACGTGCGTTGTCACGGGCGAAGGCGCGGGCCGCTGGCCGACGGCGGAGAGCGTTGTGGGCGATCTTTTGGAACTGCACGAGAGCGTGTGCGCACTCGGTGCCATCGAGCGCTCGCTAGGGGGGGCATGACATGCAAGTTCAACCCACCTCGACGCCGATTTTCCAGACGGCAACCTTTGCGCAACCCTCGGCGACTTCGTTTGGCGAGTACGACTACTCGCGCAGTGGCAATCCGACACGCGCGGCGCTTGAAGCGGAGCTCGCCAAACTTGAGTCCGGCGGCCGCGCCTTCGCGTTTGCAAGTGGCATGGCGGCGATCACGTCGCTGCTCGCGTGGCTGCAACCGGGCGACCGCTTGCTGGCGGGCAGCGACTTGTATGGCGGCACGATCCGCTTGATCGAGACAAGTCTTCCGGCGCGTGGCGTCGACGTTGAAGTCGTCGACACGACAAGCCTCGCCGCGCTTGAGGCGGCGCTGGTTGCGGACCGGCCGGGGCGCACGCTTTTGTACTTCGAGACGCCCTCGAATCCGCTCTTGCGTGTCACCGACATCGCCGCTGCGGCCGCGCTCGCCAAGGCTGCGGGCGCCGCCGTTGCGATTGACAACACGATGCTATCGCCGCACCTGCAGCAGCCGCTTGCGTTGGGCGCGGACGTCGTCTTGCACTCGGCGACCAAACACCTGGGCGGGCACGGCGACGTGACCGCGGGGTGCTGCATCACGGCGGCGTCCGAGCTCGGCGAGTCGTTCGCGTTGCACTTGGCTTTCACGCAGAACGCCACGGGCAACGCGCTCGCGCCGTTTGATGCGTGGCTGGTGTTGCGGGGGTTGAAGACCTTGGGGGTGCGGCTCGATCGTGAGTGCGCGTCGGCGCTACAGGTCGCGCGCTTTCTGCAAGGCCATTCAGCCGTGCGGCGCGTTCACTATCCGGGGCTTCCCCAGCATCCCGACTTCGCTCTGTCGTTGAGGCAGGCCAGCGGCGCGGGCTCGGTGGTGTCCTTCGAGACCGGTGTGCCCGAGCTGTCGCGGCAGCTTGTCGAAGCGTCGCAGCTGTTCACAACAGCCGTTAGCTTTGGCAGTGTGGCGTCCTCGATCTCACTGCCGTGTTTCATGTCACACGCGAGCGTGCCAGCGGACTCGGCGCGTTGCCTGCCGCCGCGCGATCTTGTGCGCTTGTCGGTGGGACTCGAGAGCCCGGATGCGCTGATCGCGGACCTGAAACGCGTGCTGTAAACGGCCGCGAACCGCCTGCTTGCTTGTCAGCAAACAGGCGGTTCGCGCTTTCGTTTTCGCTGGTTACTGGATCGTCGTTGCGACGCCGGCCGTGAGCGCGCCGGAGAAGATGTCGTAGCCCTGGAACCAGATCGGGAGGCCGGTGAGGCCGGGGGGAACGCCCGCGTTCAAGCTGGCGTTGCCGGCCGCATCGGTCGGCAAGAGCGGCAGAATGAAGACGGGCGGAGAGAGCAGCACGTTGCCAAAGATCGTCGGCGTGGGGCCGGCGCCGGTCACCGAGTAGCCGACCAGCGCAAAGTCCAGCGGGGTCGCGCTCGAGACGGTGATGGTGGCAGTTGCGCCCGAGACAAGGTTCGTGACTGCAAGCTGAGGGCCGGGCTGGATGGCCTCGTAGATTTCGAGCGCCATGTCCGTCGCGGGGAACGGCGTGCATGAGTTCCAACTGGCGCCTGGCGTCGTGAACGACCAGGACACGCACGGCGCGCCGCCGACCGGATCAACGACAGCCATGCCCCAGGAGAACTGGTCGCCGGAGAGCGAGTTGCCATCGCTGTACAGCTCGAGCCAAGACGTGCCGGCGGGGATCGCGACAGGCGAGGCCAGAATGAAGTCGAGGCGCAGCTCGGGCAGGAAGCCGGACGAGGTCGGCATCATCTTGCCGGTCGTGGTGATCGCGGGCGCGAGGCCGGCAAACGTGTTCGTCGCCGCACCGGGCATGTCGCCGAAGGGGCCGGCGGCGTTGTCGTGGAAGATCACCGTGAACGTGTCGGTGGCGGCCGCGCCACTCGGGCCCCAAGCGCCATAGACGACGAAGTGGTCGACCTGGACGCCGGCCGGGTTGGTGACGACGAAGTTCTCGGCGGTGGCCTCGACACCCACGTGCGAGAGCAGCGCGAAGTTCTGGGTCGGCGGCTGCACCAGGATCGGCGCTTGCGCGGCGGCGCTACTGACGAGGAGGCCCGACGCGAGGGCCAGGCTGGTGAGGAGGCGCGGGGAGGGAATTGGGAGTCTTGGCATCACAGAGGCAAGGGTGGGGGTCTTGTGGATTTGGAAGCCTCCAGCCTAGGCGAAGTGCGCATTTCTTGCACGGAGGAATTCCCTAGGGAATTCGGCCTAGCGCGGACCCCAGTCCAGGAGCTCCATCGACTGCACTAGCGTGCCGCCGCGGTGCATGGTCATGTGGATCGGCGGGCCGGGTAGAGCGATCGCGAAGTCGTACTCGGAGACGAGGCCGGCGGCGTCCTCGGTCTGGTAGTGCCAGCAGTCGAAGCTTCCGGCGGTGACGACCGCGCTGCGACGTGTGATCGTGGTCGTCTCGCGCGGGAAAGAGGCATGGCCTTGCAGCTCGGCCCAGGTGATCTTGGCGGAGATCGAGTGGTTGATCTCGACGCCGTTCGGGCCCGTGACCGCGCCTTCGACATAGGTGCCGAGCGCGTCGGCGTCGCGGAAGGTCATCGACTGGGTCACGGTCTTGTCGCCCATGGTCAGGCGGAAGGTGCGCGTAGCGCCAGTGGGGCAGGCGCCTTGGATCTCGGCGGCGCTGAAGGGCGTGGGCGCAGAGGCCTCGTCGATGCGGTTCGAGTCGGGCGGAAGCATGGCAGTGGGCTCGGCCGTTGCGCCTGGGGCTGTGGACGCGTCGTTGGGCGTGGTGGCGCAGGCCGCGAGGGCGATGGCGAAGAGGGCGAGGGGCAGCTTCATGGTGGAGTCAGGTTTCTTGGGTGCCAAAGTGTTCAAGCAACTGGCTCAGCATGCGGAACGTCAGGCCCCAAATCACGCGCTTCTCGAATTGCCACGCGGGCAGAATCAGCTCGCGCTTTTGGTCCTTGTAGTGGAAGCGGTGGTCGAGCTCGCCACGAAGGGCGGGGATGAGCGGCAGCCAGAAGGCCTCTTCCGCTTCGACGCCGGGCACGGGATCGAGCGGCGTGGTGACCTGGAACACACACGGCGTGATCCACAGGTCCATGCGCTTGCCCCGCGCCATCGCCTGGCGCGGGGGCAGCTGGCCCAGCGGCGTGGCGCTTGTGGCGAGGTCGACGGCGAGCTCCTCTTGGGCCTCGCGGCGCGCGGTCGCGAAGACGTCGGCGTCGGTGGGTTCGGTGTGGCCGCCCGGCAGCGAGATCTGGCCCGACCACGGGTCGTTGTCATGGCGCTTGCGGCGCATGAGTAGCACGCGCGGTCCAGCGGGGGACCAGTCGAGCGCCATCGCGACCGCGGCGCGGCGAGCGGTTTGGGGAATCGGCGGGGGCGCGGGCGGCGAACTCGGCAGGCGAGACGCAAGGACCTGAGGTGTGGGAATGGGCATGGCGGTGGGGGATTCTGGGCGTTCTAAGCTTGGACGTGAGTAGGCTTTGCGGGGAAACCCGTGCGGCATGACCTTTTGTTCGTGCGTTGTTAGGCGCTAGCTGGCAAGCTACGGGACCCAGGCTCCACCCTCTTGACCCTGAACCCCCGGCCGTCCCATGAGCACTCCGACCGATCCCCACACGCCCAAGTTGTCCATCATGCTGACTGCCACGGACGTGGTTGCTAGCGTCGCTTTCTACAAGGATATGCTGGGCTTCACGCTCGACGAGAGCTGGCCCAACGACCAGGCGCCGATGTGGGCGAGCATGTCGCTGAACGGTCAGGTGATCATGATCGGCTGCATGGCGACTCCCGAGAGCGACTGCGGCGGCCCGGAAGGGACGTTCTATCTGGAGAACACGGCCGCCTTCCAAAAGGAGCCCGGCGGCGGGATGATGATCTACGTTCAGGTCGACGACGTGGATGCCTACCACGCGGACATCACGGCCCGCGGCGCCGCTCCGGTGGCCGCCCCGCGCGACGAGTTCTATGGCCTGCGCGACTTCCCGATCTTGGACGCCGACGGGTACCGGCTGTACTTCTTCCAGCCGATCACAATGACGACCTGCCAGTCCTGCGGCATGCCTCTGACCGACGCGAAAGTCGGGCAGATGTACTGTGGCTACTGCACGACTCCCGATGGGCACTTGAAGTCTTTTGAAGAGGTGCTCGAGGGCACGATTCAGGGCTACTTCATGGGCATGCAGAAGATGGAGCGCGAGCCCGCCGAGGCGGCCGCAAAAGAGCTCCTTCGAAAGATGCCCGCCTGGGCGGGCGAGCACTGGGCCGAGTAGCTCGCCAAGGCGTAGACTCCTGAGTATGGAGTTCCTCGCCCAATCAGACCGCCTCGTCCTGCGCCGCCCCTCGGCACAGGACGAGGCGGCTTTCTTGTCACTGCTGCGCGCGAGCGCGGAGTTTCATGCGCCGTGGGTGCCCACGCCACCGAAGGGCAGCGATCCGCATGGCCCCGAGGTCTTCAAGGCCTACCTCGCTAGCGACACGGGCGAGCGCTGCTTGCGCACGCTGATTTTTCGCCGCGATGACGAAGGCGCGCCATCGCTGACGCTGGTCGGGGCGATCAACCTGAACGAGATCGTGCGCGGCGTTTTCCACAGCGCCTACCTCGGCTACTGGCTGGGCGCGCCGTTCACCGGGCACGGCTACATGACCGGCGCGCTGCGTCTGTTGATCGCGCACGCGTTCAAAAGCCAAGTTGAAGGCGGCCTAGGTCTACACCGGCTCGAGGCCAACATCATGCCGCACAACACAGCCTCGCTGGCGGTCGCCCGCAAGCTGGGCTTTCGCCAAGAGGGCCTCTCGAAACGCTACCTCAAGATCGCCGGCGCGTGGCAAGACCACGAGCGCTGGACGATCCTCGCCGACGAACACTAGACCGATCGAAAGGTTCACCGAGGTGGGTGCGGGCACTAGGACGCAGAGGCCCACATCGGGAGCACGGGGCTGTTGGGGCGAGCCGCTTTTTGAAAGGCGATCGACCCACGCCTCGAAGGCCTCCAGCTGGACGACTTGGCGTCGAAGTAGCACTTCGGTCGTGAAAAGGCTCCAGCTTGGGGTCGGGCTTGGCCGATCCTGAGAGCATGAAGCTGCATGCCCTTAGCGCCGTGGTCCTCGCGCCCTTGTTTTTGGTTGGTCCGTTGACGCAAGACGGCGGTCAGCCGGAGTTGAAGGCTCAAGTCGAAGCGCAAGGCGCCGAGATTGCGGAGCTGCGTATCGAGCTGACCGAGACGCGCGACCTCTTGAATATGACGATGGTTTACATCAAGGATCAAGCGGACGCCGCGAAGGCGCTGACGGACAGCCTGGGTGACGTCGAGTCGCAGGGCTTCACCGCTGGCATCAACCCGCGCTCGCGCGAGACGCTGCTGGGCAGCTGGCGCGCCTACTTGGGCGAGCTGCAGGCCGGTGTGCCGGTGGCGAAAGCGAAGCCAGAGCCGAAGCCGAAGGGCAAGGACAAGGACAAGGACAAGGAGTAGCGCTAGCTTCCTAGTCGAGCGCGGCTGCTTTGAAAGCAGCTAAGACCTCGGCGGCACGCTTGGGCGCGAGGCCCGTCGACGGCGCGTGACTCTCGCGGCGGGCAAGCTCGCGCGCGAACCAAGCCCACGTCGCAGCTGCCGTGTCGGCAAGCGGGCGCAGCTTGAGGCCGGCTGCATAAGCGCGGCTCGAATCCGCGGTGAGCATGCCCGTGCGACCGCTCTCTTTGGGGATCCAAAGCGGCATGTCCGCGAACGCGCGCACGTTGTGCTGCTCAAGAAAGTCGAAGGGGACCCAGGCTGGCGTGACGCTCGAGCCAGCGGCGGCGATCGAAGCGCCTAGCAGCTGCCCGATGTTCATGCCGCGCGGGCCGGTTGCGTTGAACGTGTCGGTGCCGGTCTCGCGGCGGACCGTGCGCGCGCCGCGCTCGGCGAGCTCGATCAGCCAGGCGCCAAGGTCGGCCGCGTCGATCACCTGCGTCGGATCGCTGGGCGAGCCGGGCGCTAACAACTCGCTGCCGATGCAGCGATCGGCCGCCCACGACCAGTACGAGAAGCGGTCGGTGAAGTCGTCGGGTCCGGCGATGATGCCGGGCCGGATCAGAAGCGTGGAGTCGCCGGCCACCTCGCGCACGATGCGCTCGCACACGACCTTGAGCCCGCCGTACGTCTCGGGCGTGATCTCTTCGACGGTCTCGTCTTCGAGCGCGATCAAGGCGCCGGTCTCGTCGACACCTTCCGCGACGGGCGCTGCGTAGACCGAGACGCTCGAGATGAACAGGTATGTGTTCGTGTGCGGCGCCAGAAGCTCGACCGAAGCGCGCACGTGGCGCGGCAGATAGCCCGAGATGTCCAGCACGGCATCAAAGACGATGCCCTTGCCGCGCACGGCGGCGGCGAGGCCGTCAAGACCGTGCCCGACTTTGGGATCGCGGTCGCCGACCAAGTGCGTGAGCCCCGGCTTCCCCTTGAAGCGGTCTCCATGGGTCTTGCCGCGCGTGAAGATCGTGACCTCGTGCCCGCTTTGCGACGCCAAAGCGGACTCGACAGCGCGGGCACCAAGGAAACCGGTCCCGCCAAGAATCAGGATGTGCATGCGTTCGAAGGGCTGATCGATTGAGCGGACTAGCGCTGCCCGCGGAGCTTCTTGGCCCACTTCGACCAAGCCTTGTCGAACTCACCGTAGGTCATGTCGAGGTTGCGTGCAAAGGCATCTTGCTGAGCGTGGCGCAGCATGATCACACCGACCGGCCGCTTGGACTTCGAGAGGCCCTTCAAGTCGGCGCTGATCTGCGCGAAGGCGCGCGGGTGCTCCTCGACCAAAAAACGCACCATCGACCAAGCGAAGACGTGGTCCTCGAGCGTGAAGTCCGACAGGCTCTCCTTGGCGACGAGCTCCTCGAAGTAGGGGCCGTGGTTCTTGCGCAGGCGCACCTTGACCTCGTCCGTGAAGTTGTTCAGCTTGCCCCCTTCATGAGCGGCACTGCCGTCGCCGCAGAAGCTATTGCCCGAGGGGTTCGCCTCGCCCTCGATCACGTGGGCGAAGCCGGCATCGAGCCAAGGCGGCGTGGTATACGAGTTGTGCTTGTAGCCGCGGATCATCGCGTGGGCGAGGAAATGCATCATGTAGCCAGTCACGATCGTGTCGTCCCACAGCGTGCCGTCGCTAAGGTGCAGCGCGGTCGACATCGCGTCGGTGTCTTTGACGAGGGCCTGGTTCAGGTACTCTCCGGCGAGGCCATTTGGGTGCTTGATGTAGCGGCCATACTCGCTTGGGCCGGGCAGGAACAAGAGCTCGTATTTGGCGGCCTGGCCGAGGTACGGCCCCTCGCCCATGTAGCCATTCGGTGCGCCTTTTGGTTGGACGGGTTTGCCGGTCTGGTCGAGCCGCGGGAAGTCGGCGTCTTCGACCTTCAAGAGCTCTTGGACGCGCGCATAGGTCTCTTCGGCGCGCTCGAGGTACGCGTGCACGCGAGCGTAGGGCTTCATCGCCAACTTGCCGTTGGCGAGCGAGCGCAGCTCCTGGGGCTTGCCCGCACCACGGTCGGGCTCATCGCCTCCGGGCCACAAGGGGAAGTCAGCCGCTGCGAAGCCCATCTTGATGTGCTGACCCTCGATCCAATAGATCGGATAGACCGGGACGTCGTCCTTGAAGATGCGGTCGACCAGCTTCGTGTCCGAGCGGCCGAAGCGAAAGCCCGAGTGGCTGTCGACCCCAAGCTTGGCCATCTTCGCCGGCTTGTTGTGGCAGACCGAGCAGTCGGCCGGATCGGGTTGATTCCCAATGAAGGGGAGGAGCGCTGCGAGGGCGAGGATCAGCTTGTTCATGGGAAGTGGGGTGAAAGGTACCTACCTCTAGCGAGTCGCACCGCGCGCGTTTCAGGATACGGTGTCACGAATCAGGTCGCCGAGGGCGGCGAACTCAGGCGCGCGGGCGGATGTGGGACGCCACGCGAGGCCGATGCGGCGATGGGGGAGCGCGTGGCCGGCCTCTTTGCGGAACGGGCGCAGGCCGATGCCGCTGCCGGCGGGGGCCTCGCGCTCCTCTGCCATGGCGGGCAGCAGCGTGATCCCCATTCCGGCGCCAACCATGCGCAAGAGCGTGCTGAGGCTGGCGGCGCGGTAGCTATCGCGGGCACCCGGCGCGGCTAGGCGGCAGACGGCCAGCGCGTGGTCGCGCAGGCAGTGGCCCTCGTCCAAGAGCAGCAGCACGGCATCCGCCAAGTCGGCCTCGCGCGCGAACTTGCGCTTCAGCGCTTCGTGGCCTTCGGGCGCGGCGAGCAAGAACGGGTCCTCGAACAGCTCGAGCTCCTGAAGGCGGCCAAGCTCGACATCCAACGCCAACAGGCACAGGTCGAGCTCGCCCGCCTCGCACGCGGCGACGATGCGGTCGGTCTGATCCTCGCGCAGGATGATGCGCAGGTCGGGATAGACCTCGGCGATGGCGGACATCATGCGCGGCAGCACGTACGGCGCCACGGTCGGGATCACTCCCAGACGCAGGTCGCCGTTGAATGGCTGCGAGACCGAGCGCGCGCGCTCGACCAAACCGTCGGCCTGATCGAGGACCCGCTGCGCATGCTCGAGAATCGCTTCGCCCTCGGGCGTGACCAGAGCGCCGTGGCGCCCGCGCTCGAACAGCTGCACACCAAGCTGTGTCTCCAGCTGCTTGATCTGCGCGCTGAGCGCTGGCTGCGAAAGGAACAGGCTCTCAGCGGCGCGGCTGAAGTTCTGCAAATGCTGCACGGCCAGCGCGCACTCTAGCTGCCTGATCGATGGGCGCTCCATCGGCTCAGCCTATCAGAAACGCGCCTTCTAGAGGCGCACCCTTTAGACTGGCGCCGCGGGGGTGAGCCCCGACGTGCGGTCTTGTTGGATCGCGTCTTTTTGGCTTTGCCCTGTGAGCTTCACGAACCAGTCGAACGCTTTTTGCTCGACGGTCATGTTGAAGTTGCAGTTCTTCAGGCGCCAGCCCGAGACCTTGCGCATCGCACTACGCACCGCGCCCGAACCCTCGTTGACGTTGCCGTCGTAGAAGCTTGCGGTCGCCATGTAGCGGCGCCAGATGTCCAGGATGTCGTCCGGGATCGAGTTGCCAAGCTCGTTGACGTCGACCTTGTACTCGAGGCAGCCGCCCCAGTCGTCCAGCGTCTGCGGCGTGGGCATACCCATCTTCACGGTCTCGTCCCAGTCGGCGCTGCCGGGGATCGGGCGGAACGGGAAGATGTCCGAGGCGCTGCCCGGGAACTTGAACTTCATCTCGGCCGCCTTCTGGATCGTCGCCATCATCGATGCGCGGTCCTCGCCGGGGTAGCCGATGATCCACGTCGTGCCGGTCTGGATGCCGCGGTCGTCGATCTTCTTAAGCGCGAGCTCGATGTTCTTGTCCACGTCGATGAACTTCTTGATGCGGTCCTGCTGCGCCTTCGAGCCGGCCTCGGCACCCAGGATCACAAGGTGGCAGTTCGCTGCCTGCAGGAGGTCCATCGAGGACTCCTTGTAGCGCGCGATCGTCTCGATCTCGTAGGTGGCGTTCCAGTAGAACGGGCTGCCAGCCTCGACGAGTTTCTCGCACCAGAGGTTCGAGCGCTTCTCGTTCACGCCGAAGTTCGCGTCTTGGAAGCGCACGACGTTGAAGTTGTAGCGGTCGTGCAGCCCGAGAAGTCGTTCGGCCAGCATGTCGCCGGGCATCGCCTTCCAGCGCTTGTTTGTGATGAAGGGCGAGCAGCAGAACGTGCACGGTTCCGGGCAGCCATAGCTGGAGTAGTAGCTGAAGCCGCGAACGGGTGTGCCTTTCGGCATGTTCCACGGATCGGGCAGCTTGTGGCGCACCTTGGCCGTGCCCGGAGCGTTCTGGCGCTCGACGTAGCGCTCGAAGTCGATCAGGTGCCAAGGCGTGTCGGGGTAGTCGTCCCAGCCGACGATCGTGCGCGTGTTCGTGACGATGACCTCGCCGTCGCGCAAGAGCGCGAGCCCGTCGACTTCCTCAAGCGACGTGCCGTTCTCGATCGCCTGGACGACCTCCCAGAACGTGATCTCGCCCTGGCCGATGGCAACCGCGTCGGCGATGCCTTCGTTCAGGTACTGCTTGTAGGCCACGCTGGGGAACCAGCCGCCCCAGATCATCGGCAGATCGGGGAAGCGCTGGCGAATCTTGCGCGCGACTTCGGCGCCGTGCGCCACCTGCGAGCCCAAGATGCACGAGCTGGCGAACAGGAGCGCGCCGTCGCACAGCTCGTTCAGCTTGCCCATGTAGTCGTCTTCGACCATGGCGTCGATGATCACGACCTCGTAGCCCTCGGCGTCCGGGATCGCGGCGATCTGCAGAAGCTCAAGCGGCAAAAGGTCTGCGTGCACGCGCACACCCTCTTCGGGGTTCGCGCGGTGGGGCAGGAACAGGACGAGTCGCTTCTGCTTAGTCATCGAAGTCATGGTGGCCGGTAGTCGAGGGGGTGACCGTATCGGTCGCGCGTTAGCCATGTATCGGCAAGATGTCGCGATCCATGAATGCTAGCCCATTTACTGCTGTGCGGGGCAGATGCCCAGACGTTCCTTGCGGGCAGATAGGGACTCGCGGGTCGCCTATGGGCTGTTGAGGCCGCGATTTGGGGTGGCGACTACCGAGGAGCGCCGGCTACTCCTCGACTTCCTCTTCGGGCACGATGCCCAGCACCCAGTTCATCCAAGCTTCATCGAACTCGGCATAGCCCATTCCGATGTCGCGCTTGAAGGCCTCGCGGTGCACCTTCGGTAGGTTTTGGCTGTCCAAGGTGCCGTCCGCCATCAGCCGCCCATGCAACTCGCGGTTCAGGTTCGCGAAGCCCTCGGCGTGTTCTTCGATCAGATACTTGACCATCGACCACGTCGTGAAGTGATCGGCCAGCGTCAAGTCCGCGTAGCTGCGGATCGCGATCAGCTCGGCCATGCGCGGTGTCTTCTTCGCCTTCACGAGCTTTTTGACCTCGGCATCCCAATCGGATTTTGAAGTCTCGACTGCCGTCGATCCTTCGCCGGAATCGAACGAGTTGTATTTGGGGCTGACCTCGCGCTCGAAGAAGTGCGCCAAGCCCTCGTGGATCCAGATGGGCGTCTCGTACGAGTAGTGCTCGTAGCCGTCGAGCAGGTTGTGCGCCAGGTTGAAGGCGACGTGCCCGCGCAGCGCTAGATCCTTTTTAAGGTCGGCCTGCCGCAGGTGGATCGTGACCGCGATCGAGTCGCGCGTCATCACGTTCCAACGGTTGGTCATCTTCGTGTGCAGTCCGAACTGATCCGTTAGGTACGCGACGAGGTCACCCTCGCCGGGCAGGATCAGGACCTCGTACTTGCCCTTCTGGCCCATGTACGGACCCTCGCCGCGATACTCGCCGCGGCCGTCCCACTGCGTGATGCCGTCGGGTAGCGTGGCCTCGTCGATCTGCATGATCTCGATGAAGCGATCCCAGGTCTTCTCGGCGCGGTATGCGTACATGTGCGCGCGCAACCACGGGTCCAGGAACTTGGTCTTTGGATTGATCTCGGGGAACAGCTGCGCGAGCTCAGCTAGCTCGGCCTGCAAGAGCTTCTTCTCGGGTCCCGCGGCGCGGTACGGCGGGCCCGCGAAACCGAACTCGAAGTGCTTGGATTCGATCCAGCGGATGTCGTCGTTCGCCAGCAGCTTGTCGACGCCGGCTGTGTCCGTGCGTCCGAACTCGAACCCACCGTGCGAGACGATGCCACCGGCGGCCATCAGCGCGGGATCGCCGTGGCAGTATGGGCACGTCTCGGGATCGTTCTTCGGGTTCTTGTCCTGCACGGCCATCGCGGGGACGGCCAAGAGGAGGAGGAAGAGTAAGGCTCTCACAGGCGGGCTTTCCATTTGTTGGCGCGCTCGACGGCTTCGAAGACGGGTAGTTTATCGAGGGGCTCGTCGCCGTCGACGATGCCGCGCAGGGCGTTGATCGCGGCGACGCGGATCGAGTTGTCGGTGTTGTCGAGGAAGGGTGCGACGAGGCCCTTAGCGGACTCGGGGTTGCCGCAGCCGGCGAGTAGGCGCAGGGCCGCGACGGTGGCCTTGCGGTCGCCCGCTTCCAGGTGCTTGGCGATGATCTTGGTGGCCTCTTCGCCGCGCAGGGCTTCGATCGCGGCGCGGATCTGGTGGCCCGAATCGCCCCAGTGCTTGAGCGCGCGGCGGTGCAACTCGTCGAGGCCGTCGAACGAGCCCGAGCTGGTCAGCGCGAGGGCCGCGAGGAAGAGCTCGCGCTTGACTTCCTTCTTGGTGCCTTTGCGCTTGCTCGCGGCTTTGAACGCGGCCTCGGCGGCCTTGCGGATGCCGGCGTCGGGGAAGGTCGCCGCGCGCTCGAGCGCGAACAGGCGCACGTCGTCCGAGCGGTCGGTGAACTTCTCGGCTAAGAGCCGCGTGTGCAGCGGGCCGGTGATCTCGGTGAGCGCGGCCGCAATGCGCCCGCGCGCCTCTTCGTTCTTTTCCTTGCCCAGCGCCTTCAAGAGCGCGGGACCGGCTACATCGCCCAGGGCCATGATGCCTTCGAGCCCGCCGGCGGCCATCTCGGGCGTCGAGCCTTTGCGCAGGCGCGCGAGCTCGGTCTTCAGGGTCTTGGCTTGGTCTTTCGTGGGCTCGGGCCAGGCTTCCAGGTGCTTGGGCTTCTTGGCCTCGTCGGTGTCGCTTGTGTCATCCGTGGACTCGTCGTCTTGTGCGATGGTTGCGGATGTCGGCGAGTTGTGGAGGGGCGCGGCCGACGCGAAGGTCAGGGGCAGGCACGCGAGGCAGAGGGCGGTGAGCTTCTTCATAGGAGGATTCTAGCGGGAGGCGTGCATCCAGTAGCGCCACATCGCGGGCACAAGGTCGCCGATGGCGGGATCGATGATGGTGAGTTGGGTGGCCTCGACGGCACTTTGCAGGGCCTCGGGGGAGAAGCCTTCGGGGACATAGGGGAACTCGAGGATCTCGACGTTGAACTCGTCGGCGCCGGGCAGCTTGCCGGGGTAGGCGGCAGTGGGGCGCAGCAACAGGAAGCGGCCGACATCCTCGAAGGGACCGGCCCATCTATCCAGCGGCAGGTCGCGAGTTTCACCCCAGATGGTCAGGCCGAGGTCGACCCAGCCGCCGTCGACGGCTTGGGCGCTTGCGGGGGGCTCGGCGAGGCGCGCGGTGGCGGCGGCGAGGGCGTTTGCGCGCTCTTCGGGGAAGCGGTCGGCGAGGACGGCGCGGTGCAGAAGCGTGCTGGTGAGGGCCAGGCGCTTGTAGGCGGGGGGCGTTTTGCCGGGGTCAAACAGCTCGATCCAGGCGGCGATACGCTCGACATCGGCCGTGGCAATCGGCGTCTGGCCGGCGGCGAGGCACGTGCCGTCGGGCCACGTGGGGGCCGGCTGCGTTGGGGGGGCGGGCGCCGGAGGCGCGGGTTGGCTCTGGCTACAAGAAACCGCAATCAGCGCCATCAGGGCACAAGCCAAGCCCGTACGGCTGTCGATGAGGCAACAAGCTCGCTTGGCGAGGGGACGTAAGAACCTTCGCTGAGGAGCACTCTGGACGCGGGCAGGCATCATTGAGGTGACCATGCTAGCATCCGCATCTGTTCGCGCCCGCTTTCTGCGTGGCTACGTCTCCAACCCCATCACCCCGCAGGCTGTCCTGCGTACGATTCCATGAAGCTGTTCACGTTTGGCCTCGGCCTCCTGCTTGCGGCCACGCCGGCCATAGCACAAGACTCTCGCCCCGCGCTCGGCACGCCGACCACGGCTCCGGTTGCGGCCCCGACGACTGCCGAGGTGCCCGCCATCCCGGCGGTCGCTCAAGAGGCACCCGGCCCTGTCGAGTTCCGGTGGTCGCCCAAAGAGCGCATGGCGCTGGTCGAGAAGCTGATCACCACGCCGCTGAAGGTCAACGATGTCACGATCCCGACCGCCGAGATCCGTCGCGCGCTCCTTCTTAAGGTGGGCCGCGTGCAGCTCGAGTCGCGCAAGCTCGACCTGTTGATCGACGCCGAGATCGCCACGCGCAAGGCCGCGGGCGAGGCGGTTGATGACGTCGCTCTGACGCCGGAGGAAGAGCAGGCCGCCTTCGATGCCGCCACCGGGCAGATCCGCGCGCAGTACCCGAACATGGCGCTTGAGGATGTGCTTGCCAGCAACAGCCTGAGCGTCGAGAGCCTGAAGCGCCAGCTGACGCAGACGACACGCTTCGACCGCGTGTTCCTGCCCGACGATCCCGAGGCATGGCCCGCGACGACCGTGGGCGCTCTGGAAGGTCAGATGGGTGCCGAGACGGTGACTCAGATGAAAGAGAACTGGAAGGCGCGCCAAGCCGCCGGCGGCGCGGATGCGGCCGATCCGGGGCAGATGATGTGGAACCGCTTGATGCGCCAGATGGTGATCCAAGCGCTGATGCAAAACGCCGAAGTCGTGACGCCGGCCGACGGCCTGCCCGTCGCGGTCGCACAGCGCGTGAACGGCCAAGACACACTTGTGGCCGACGTCTGGCCCGAGGTCAAAAGCATCGTGCACCCCGAAGCGGTGAAGCGCGTGCGGCTGTACCTCGCGCGTCTGTCTGCGGTGCAACAAGACCTGTTTGCGAAGGGCGCCTGGCTGGCCGACGAGGACTTCAACAAGATCTTCGCCGACGAGGAGAAGATCGGCGAGGGCTCGCCGTGGAACTTGCCCATGATCGTCATGGTCATGAAGCGCTACCCGAACATGAACGTCTACAAGGACATCTTGCGGGCCGAGCGCTCGTACGAAAAGCTGATCGGGGACGAGCTGACCGTCGAGAACCTCGAGGGCTGGTTGCCGCGCGCGTCGCGCCTCTTGGGCCTGGGCGAAGTGACGCCCGAGATCATCTTGCTGTCGGCGTTTGACTACACCACGAACCGCTGGAAGGACAACGGTTGGGAAGAGGCTGAGGCGCGCGCCAACGCCATCGTGGACCAGCTGGTGGTTTCCGAAGGCGCCGACTGGGACACGCTCCTGGACGAGAACTCGGACTTCTTCGACCCACCGCAGCCGCAAGCGCAGCAGCCCGGTCAGCCGGCTCCCGACCTGAAGAACAAAGGGCGCTTTGGTTCGATCCACCGCAACCGCTTGATGCAGATGCTGGGCGAGTCCGAGTACACCGCGTTCGTCGATGGCTCGTCCATCGCGGACCTTGTCTACTACGACCAAGAAGTCGGCGGCATCGACGGCCCCTTCAAGGGCATCCACGGCTACTACATCACCCGCGTGGACGCGCGCACGGCCGGCCAGAAGCCGATCCTGCTCAGCGACCCCAACATGCGCAAGATGGTCACCGAGGACTACGTGATGCAGCACTTCATCGGTTACTCGAACCGCGTCTTGGACGAGGCCACAGTCGAAGGCCTGTATTCACGCTAAATGCTCGGCGGGGGGGGTAGCTTCCGTGGCCTTGTTGCTACTTGCCGTAGCGCAGCTCGACGGTCTTGGCCTGTTGGTGTTCGCTGCCGAGCGTGACCATGAACAGGCGGTTGTACTCGGTGTCCGCCAATGCGGGGGTGCCGCGGTACGTGCCAAGATCGGCGATGTCGCCGCCGAGCTCGAGCACCACCGACGGCGTCGTGTTCGAGTGGCCGCAAACGACGGCGACCGAGCCGGGGGGCAGCTCGCGCAGGGTCTTGGTGAAGGCGCCCATGTCGGCGGGCGAGTACTCGGTGACCTCGAGCTTGAGCGCGGCCGCGAGGGGCGCGACGGTGTCGTGCGTGCGCACGTACGGAGTCGAGAAGATGTGCGTCACGCCGGCCTTGGCGAGCAAGTTTGCGAGGGCCTTCGCGCGCGCCTCGCCGGCTTCCGTTAGGTGCGGGTCGCGCGGGTCGTCGGTGCCTTTCTCGGCGTGGCGCACGGCGATCACGGTCACGGGCTGCACGGCGGCGGCTTCCGCAGTGGCGACCGCGGCGGGGCGTGAGTCTTGGGCCGCAAGGGGCGTGAACAGAGGCAGGCAAGCCAAGGCGGCGGCCGCAATCGAGAGGAGAGGTGCTTTCATGCCCAAAGGTTAGCCGAGACGCCTATCCTTGGCACCCGCGAGACACTCACCATTCTGACCATCGCGAACTCTACCCCTTCGACCTTTTCGACTCCGATCCCGACGATCTACACGATCCCGATGACTGTCTCCCCCTTGACGTCTCCCACTTGACGTCTCCCACTTGACGTCTCCCACTTGACGTCTCCCGTGGCATCCAAAGGACTGGACTAACCATGAGCACGAAGACCCCGGCCCCTGAATACACCCTGCGTGAAGAGATTGCGCACGCGGGTACGCATGGCCTAGGCGCGGCGCTCTCGATCGTGGGGCTCGTGCTCTTGATCGTGCGCTCGTCGGCCACCGGCGACCCGTGGAAGGTCGTCAGCTTCACGATCTTTGGCACGAGCGTGGTCCTGCTGTACGGCGCCTCGACCCTCTATCACGCGATGGTCAACTCGCCGCGCCGCAGCACCTTCAAGGCGCTCGACCACGCGATGATCTACGTACTGATTGCGGGCACCTACACGCCGTTCCTCTTGGTCAGCCTGCGCGGCCCATGGGGCTGGTCGATGTTTGGCGTGATCTGGGGCCTGACCCTGGTCGGCATCGGCTTCAAGGCGTTCTTCGCCGGCCGCTTCAACGTGGTCTCGACGCTCCTCTATCTAGCGCTCGGCTGGATCTGCGTGATCGCGATCAAGCCCATGATCGAGAACGTCCCGGCGGCCGGCATGTGGTGGCTTCTGGGTGGCGGCCTCGCCTATTCGTTCGGCACGATCTTCTACCTGTGGAAGCGCCTCGCCTACCACCACGCGATCTGGCACCTGTTCGTCCTGGCGGGCACCGCCTGCCACTTCGTCGCGGTGTACGAGTACTTGGCGTAATGAGGAAGAGTCCCAGCATTTCACCATATGATTGGAGGGACGAGTTTGGCCTTGCACGGCAATGCTCAGGAAGGGCTAGGCAATTGGTCGCGCACCTGGGGTGAGGGGTAGGCAATGTTCCCGATCGCCACAACCCGTTTTCTTGGCGATACTTGCGCATTTAGGTTAGATTTGTGTGGCAATTGCTGTGAGTTGGCTTGACCTGGCCGAGGCTAGAATGCACATTGAGTTGGACCGGCGCTGACCACTTTGGGAGTGCTAGAATTGAAATCCAAACCTAGGAGTGTCTTCATGACCCCCCCCCCTCTCGCCAGGTTTAGTTTATCCCTTCTGTCCGCTTTTGGCTTGGTCCTGCTCCTCGCAGTACTCGGGCTTGCTCAGGCCTCTTCCCCCGGTGGCAGCAAACTTCCGTCAGGTAGTTATGATGTCGATTCTGGTGGAACTCATATCGGATGGTCTGACGTTTCGGGGGGGCACTCTCGCATACGCTGATGATCCGAGTACGTCGCACCCACCAGATGCTGGGGGGGTGTTCGTGTGGAGTCAGGCAAAGAAGGGGTACGTCGATTCAAACGATCCCAACATTGTTGTATATATTACAGCGATGTCAGATATATATCTTTGGGTCAAGAAAGAGTCATCAACGGGACGCACGATTGATAGTGGTTCCATGTATTAGACCAGAGACCAAGAGCCAGGGGGAATGGAGGGCGGTCCATTCTTCTCGGCCTGGGGGATGCCTGTTTCACAGGAGTGGCGCGATTACGACATCGTGAAGAAATCATTGAGCAAGACCGCAGGATTCCTCTCGGCATGCCTGCTCGTGGGCTTGGTTGGGGCGTTGCTACGCGCAGGGCAAGGCGAGGTTCCAATTGCAGAACCTTCCGGGGTTCTTGTTTCGCCAGGGTCTGCCATTTTGAGCGATACTACACGTTATTTGCCGGTTGAGTTCGGGAGTGCCCAGCCAGTGAACTTTAATTCTCGAGAGGCCCTAACTCAGGCAATAGGAGCGACAATTGAGTTAATCCGAGGAGATATGGAGGCGCCGTCCGGATTCGCGTTGTCGCTAGCGAGAGACGGCTCTGTTGAGGTCATGGTTCGAGCTTGGTCTCATCTAAAACTCCCTGAAGACGGGCCATACGTTTCCATGAGGCCCAAGTCCTCTCCAACGGAATTCTTGCTGCAAATACCCAGGACTAAGCCCTTTCTGGTGGACTTCGAGACATTGCTGCAGGGACATATTGGTGTGGAGAGTTGGGCAGGAGAGTCGAATGCGACGATCTCTCCCCAAATGTCCCCTGTCAGAGTGTCGACAAGAACTGGTGTTCCCATAAAAGGCGCGCTGCTGGAGGTGACCGCTCCCACTGGGCCGGAAGGTGTCTGCAAATCTCTGGAGTATCCATGCGATACGATGGGAATGAGTACGCCCGTCTTGCTTGGAAACGAGTCTCTACGCGGAATGTTTGGCACTCTCTCCGGCCCTGCCATTTTTTTTGGGGGGGACCTACCTCAACGATTCATCGACTATCGAGCGGACTTCACAGCAATTGTTAATGTAAATTCCAATCTCGATGAACCGGGAAAAGTTCAGCTTGGCTTGACAAGGTTGGACCTACCGGCGTCCAATACTGAGAATCTAGAGTGCCAACTCGGGGAGTGGTCTAAGTGCAATGTTTCACCCGGATCATATCGGATCACCTGCAATAGCTCTCCTCTGACTCTATTGGATCCCACCGGGAGGATTGTAGATTCAATAGACATCGATCTAGGCGTCGACGTAGACTCCGTAAGGGTAAACCTCACCGTTTCGGCTAGGAATGGAGGTGCTCTAGAAATTGTCGATGCTGAAACGGGCACCTTGCTAGAAGATGCTTGGATTGAGGGCGAATTGTACATGCCAACTCCGGGGCCCAATCCTACGGGTGGAGGTTCGTGGGTACGAGGCTTGCCACGCCGGGAGTTGGAAAGGAAGAACGCCTCATTTCTCGTTCCAGCTATCGAGGGTTATCTCCCAGATGATCTGAGTCTATTCCGCCTTGTGATAGGTTCAAATGGATATGATTCGACCCGACTAGAGGATTGTTCTGGATTGCATACTGGGTCTTTCCCGAGAGTTACGCTCCGGAGGATTGAGATGATCCCGCTCACAGTTGAGAGTTCTTCTGGACGTTTATTTGGGGGCATCGGAATGATTCAGGAGGTTTCGAGTGGAATAGGAGGGGCATGGAATTGGCCTTCTAAGGGGCTAATGGTGCCCCGGGGCGTGGTTGGCAAAGATGTTCGGTTCTACTTAGTCGGGAAGGGTGGCGGTCGCCAACCCATGGGCGTATTTCCTGTCTCCGAAAGCGAAGGGAAAGCTTTAATTGTACTGCCAACTTCAACAATCCGCATTGTCGGTTTGCCAGAGGGGACGACTCTAAGTGCTTCTCCTGGAGTTGGCGTGAGTTATGAGGTTGAAGCTAGGAGGGGGACCGTCTTATTCGACGGGTTAGTCCCCGGCCTCTGGGTTATTGGTTCTCCAGCGGCCGTCCAAGACCAAGTGTTTCGACGCCTAAAGGACAGTCAGGCAGTTGTTCCCGGCCTCGTGACCATGGAGCTCGCCGGGGCCCAGGAGCGCCTGATCGATTCCGCCGAACTTGGGACTTTTGGAATACTCAACGGTACCTGTGAGGTTCTCGGAGATGTTGAGGGTGACGTCAAAATTGCTCCCTACTACGCTAGGGATTTTACCGGGCATCACGGGGGGACGGTTCCTGGCTGGTTGGCACTCGAACGAAATGGGACTTATGTAGGCGAGCACCCATCAGTGCTTCCGTCCTGGGTGATGGCGTTGGCGCCCGTGGGGGTGGGTCAATTCCCCGGCGACACCATCGCCATTGGTGTCGGGCGCCCCTTGCAGGGCTTCAATGCGCGCTCTGGTTCGCTTGAGATTCAACCGAATTCGGGCACTCGGGGAAACCTGTTTGTGCAGGTCACACCCGAACTAGGTGGCCAAGTTGCGGGAGCTCCAATCGTTCTGTCGATTCCGGAAGGCACAAGTGGCCTTCTCCCAGTCCTACCCGAAGGCCCCCAGACCCTTACACTCTCAGGTGAAGGCACACAGAAGAGTTCGGTAGATGTCACGATCGTTGCTGGAGAGAAGACTCGTCTATCCCTCTGATCTGGACGTTGCTTGTTCCTAGCATGAGCTAACTGAGCTAACTGAGCTAACTGCGCTCAATCAGCGCGGCGACTTGCACCGCGACGCCGCGGCCTTCGGCGAGGGCGCCTAGGCCTTCTAGGGTCTTGCCCTTCACGTTCACAGCGCCTGGATCGAGGCCGGTGAGCTCGGCGATGCGGGCGCGCATTGGGGTGCGCATCGGGGCGATGCGCGGGCCCTCGGTGGCGATCACGATGTCGAGGTTGACGGGCTGCCAGCCGGCCTCTGTGACGCGCCGGACACACTCGGTCAACAGGACCGCGCTGTTGGCGTCTTTCCACTTTGCATCGGTGTCGGGAAACAGGCTGCCAAGGTCGTCGAGGCCCGCCGCGCCGAGCAGCGCATCGCAGACTGCGTGCAGCACCGCGTCGCCGTCCGAGTGACCGCTTGGGCCCGTGGGGTGATCGAAGGTCACGCCGCCGAGGATGCACGGGCGGCCCTCGATCAGGCGGTGCACGTCGAAGCCGAGGCCGATGCGAAGAGCGCTCATGGGGTGTCCTCGGGCGGGCTTGGATCGGTGGGGTCCGAAGAGCCACTTTCGTCTCCTTCTTCGGTCGAGCTTCCAGAATCCGTCTTACGGCTAGAGCTTTCCGGGTCCATGGCATGACTCGAGCCACCCGGGTCCGTTGCATGGCTTGAGCCACCTGCGTGCGTCGTACGACTCGAGCCGCCTGCGTCCGCGCGCGTGCGCAGGATCGCTGCGGCGATCTCGAGGTCGATGGGCGTTGTGATCTTGAGGTTCTCCGCGTCGCTCGCGACGATCGAAATCGGCCCGCGTTTCATCTCCCACAGCGCGGCGTCGTCGGTGGGTTTGAAGTCCTCTTCGGCGGCGTCGGCGACGAGCTCGCGTAACTCTTCCGCTTGGAACGCTTGCGGCGTCTGGGCGGCCCACAACTTCGAGCGATCGAGCGTGCGCGCGGCGCGTGGAAGGCCAGCCGGACCGTGGGGAGCCACCTCCTTAATAGTGTCGTGCACTGGGGCGGCGACAAGCGCGGCGCCTTCGCGGAAGGCTGTGGCGATCACCTCGCGCACGACGGCGGGCCGCACGAGCGGCCGCGCGGCGTCGTGAATCGCGATCACGTCCATGTCGAAGCCGCACCAGAAGACGCCGAGCCGCACCGAGTCGGCGCGCTCTTTCCCACCCGGCACGATCGCGCGCACCTTGTCAAAGGCGCTCTTCTCGACCGTCCACCGCTCGAACACCGAGACGTCGTCGGGATGCGCGACCAGCACGATCTCGTGCACCTCGGGGATGTCGTTGAACAGCGCGACCGTATGCTCGAGAAGCGGCTTGCCCAAGAGCTCGAGCTTCGGCTTGCGCTCTTTCGCTGTGCCTTGCATGCGCGTCGAGTTGCCGGCCGCGACGATCACGACCGCAGCGCGCACCTCGAGCCCGCCAGGCGAGCCGGAACCGGGCGGTCCCTTGGGTTGCAGAACTAGGTCGTCGGAGTCGTGGGGCATGGTGGTGAGCGTGGGCTCTCGCCACAGGTTGCGGCTCTTGGGGCTCGAACTCAACCCGCGTGGCGAGGGAATCCAACATTCAGCGCCAGACGCAGCCGTGGCTCGACCGCAAGGTTGGGGTTGTGGACAGCTTCCACGAAATTGAAGCCACATGGCACAGCGTAAACCGCTTGATTACAAAGGCTTGTGTGCACGCATCGAACGTTCACTTTCAGTCGGTCAATCTCCGCAGAGCCTTCACTCGAGGCGCACGAACGGTCCCTATTCTTCCCGCCATCTTAGGACTCGGGCCCATGGGGATTCCCCCTCTGCCCATCGAATGCGAACCCTCTACTCAAGAGCACTCAAAGTGAATTCTATCTTCAAGAAGTCGGCCACGACTCTTCTTCTCGCGGCCAGCATTTCCGGTGCGGCCAACGCCGCCGAGGTCATGGTGGCCTCGAATATCACCACGTCGACCACTTGGACGGCGAACAACACCTACAACCTGCAGCAGCAGGTCTTTGTCAAGCCCGGCGCGACGCTGACGATCGAGGCGGGCACCGTTGTCGCGAGCACCACCAACTTGGGAGGCAGCCTTGCGGTCTCCCGCGGCGGCCAGATCTTCGTGAACGGCACCGTGACCAATCCCGTCATCATGACCTCGAAGGCCGACGTGGCCACTTGGGTCGCCGGCGACCCCACGACGGGCACTTGGCGCGAAGGAGCGAACGAGTGGGGCAACCTAACCCTGATGGGCGATGCCTACATCTCGGAGAACGCATCTGTCGGCAACACCCCCGCGCCAAGCGCGAGCAACATCGCCGCGATGGAGGGCCTTGTGGCCGCGTTTCCCGGCGACACATCGGTCGAGTACGGCGGCGGCAACGATGACGACGACTCCGGCAGCATCCGTTACCTATCACTGCGTTATGGCGGCCGCGTGATCGGACTTGGTAACGAGCTGAACGGCCTGTCGTTGGGCGGTATCGGCCGTGGCACGGACATCGATCACGTCGAGATCATGAACAACGTCGACGACGGCATCGAGATCTTCGGTGGTGCGGTCAACCTCAAGTACGTCAGCATCTGGAATGTTGGCGACGACAGCTTCGACATCGACCAGGGCTGGCGCGGCAAGGCGCAGTTCGCTTTCATCGTTCAGGGGTATAGCCTGGACGCCAAGCAGGGCTCGGGCGTTGGCGATAACTGCTTCGAAACCGACGGGGCCGAGGACTCTGACTGGCAGCCGGTCACCACGGCCACCATCTACAATGCGACCGTCGTTGGGCAACCCGTCCATGGCGACCAAGGAACGGCTTGGCGCGACAACGCTCGCGTGCAGTACCGCAACTGTGTCTTCATGGATCTTGGCGATCAGCTTGTCAAGTTTGACAACGTCGACGGCGACGGCGCGAATGGCTATGGCCACAACGGAACCCTCGACTGGCCGACGACTTGGACCACCGACTACACGGTGACCTCACTCGTCAATCCGCCCGTCCTTCCGATGACCCCTGCTGACCTCTACAAGTCGCAGACCTCCGGCAAGCTCGCGGAGATGACAAACAGCGTCTTCTTCCGCAACCAAGGCGCCTCGGCTTACACCGAGGCGACCGCCCGAGGCGTCCTTGATGTGGGGAGCAACAACGTCTTGATCCCCGGCTTCCTGGACACGGACGCGCCCATCAAGAACCTCGTCCGGGGCCCCGCCGTGGTCAAGGGCGGCAAGACCATGCTGCCCGTCGTGTCAATCGACCCGCGTCCGGCCAACGAGGCGCTCTTGAGCGTTGCGGCCGCTCCTGCCGATGGTTTCTTCACTCCCGTCAACTACCGCGGTGCCTTTGACCCGAACTTCAACTGGCTCTGCGGTTGGAGTGCGGCGGATGCCTTCGGTCTTCTTCAGTCGGCCGCCACGGTGACCGTCCGTAGTGATGCGGCCAATGTGCCGAGCAGCCTCAACACCAACGGTCTCCCGACCCTCGGCAATGCCGGCTTCGCGTTTGTCGCCGACAACCCGACCGGAACCTGCGGCGTGAACGCCGGCTCGGTCGCCATCGTCCTCCTGACGACGAACGGGGCTGCAAACCTGCCGCTTCCTGGCTTCGGCTGCGGCGGCGGTTTGGGAACGCTCCTGATTAGCCCGACGACCTTCATGAGCTTGGTTGGGATCTACGCCGGTACCCCGGTCAACATCGCGGCCCCGATGCCCGTTGACGGCACGTTCTGTGGTCTTCCGGTTCAGAGCCAGGTGGCCTTCGTGACTCCCGCCGGCCCGATCGTCCTCGGCGACGCGGTCGACCTCGTCCTAGGCAACTGAACCTGGATACTTGATCCGCATGGTCCGCGGCGCCCGAAAGCGCCGCGGACCTCAGGCACTCCGAAGCGCCTTCCCGAACACAACACCATGAACACTGCCCATCTCGGCGTCTCCGCCGCTCTCCTGACTGCCCTGTTTTTCGTTCCCGTCCTTGCTCAGGATGTTGCCACTTCGCGACCGGCTAGCCAACCCGACGCGATTGCGACGGAGCGCGCACCAGAAGACGCGCATCTGGCGGCCTGGCGCGTCGAACTGGTCGACCTCGCTTACCGCGCGGTGTCCAAGATGCCCTCCGAGCCGCACATCAAGAGCCGCTCTCGCGCCCAGGAAGATGTGGTTGACGTAGCTCTTGAGATGGGGCTGCCCCTGCGCGCCGCGACCTACGCCAAGGGCATTGCGAACTGGCGCGCGGCAGCGGCGCACGCTGACGTCGCGAAGAGCCTGATCGACATGGGCCTGCCTGTTGCGGGGCGCAAGCAGATGGCTGCGGCAGAGGGTGCCCTCGAGACCGTGCAAAAGGAAGAGACGCAAGGCTGGCGAACTTCCCGTGTCCAGGCCAAGCTCGCGGCCTGCGACCTTGCGCTGGGCGAAGTGGAAGAAGCGCTGCGCCGCCAGGTCGAACTTGCGGACTCGGAGACGAGCTTTGTCGAAGAGGCCAAGGCCAAGCTCTTGACCGTGGAGGCCTTCGACGCTCAATACGAGCGCGCCCGGTCGATGATCGACGCGGCAAACTTCGATCAGTTGAAGGCCATCTTGGCCACGTGCAAGATCTTGTACTCGCGCTTCTTCGACGATGAAGTGCGCCGCGAACAGGTCATCTCCTTAGCGGAGTCGGCTTGGAAGTCCTTGCCCATCGACGTGCGCATCGAGACGAGGTTTTCCTTCGCGCGCTCCGCCATGGCGCACGCAAATCCAGCCATCGCCGTGCAGCTTGTCGACGCCGCCGACGGGCTTCGACAACGCGTGTCGTTGAATCCCGAATTGACGGTGACTCTTGCGGCGCGCTTTGCGGGGATGCGCGCGGAAGTGGGGCAACCCACGAAGGCTCTACAGGAGGCCAACGGAGCGCTCGCGCTCTTCACGGCCGACAAGAAGAAGATCGTGGACATCTACCGCGGTCGTACCTTGCGTCCTCTGGCAGAGGCGTACTGCACGATGGGGGAGAGCGAGAAAGCCCTTGAGGTCTACCGCATGGCCTTGGATGAAGGCTTCGTCAATCCGAACAGCCGTCCGCGCGCTGACGACTTGGCTGCGACTTGCCTCTCGATGGCGCTCCGCAACACAGAGCCCTCAACGGATCTGTGGAAACGCATTGTCCAAATCGAAGGCGCGCTCGCGAAGCCCTGGTAGGACGGTCTTCATGGGCCTTCCGCACGACCTTCACGAGAAGTCCACGAAGGCTCTCTAGGCTTCTCATTGTTGGCCGGAACTTCATCGACTGCGGCCCGAATCTCCACGCACTTCTTACTGCTTTCATGCACATCCAATCCCCCTGGCACCCCCGTCTTCTTGCGCGCACTCTTGAGGTGTGCTCGCTCGTGGCGCTATTGGGTGGGCCCGTCTGCGCGACAACCGTGGCTGTGTCCACGGTGGCTCGTCAAGGCGTGGGGTCTGTTCGCGGACTTGTCTTTGATAAGGACTTCGACGCGCTGATGCCCAATGTGAAGGTGTTGATCGTCGAGACGAATCAGACGGTCACGACCACGGCTGATGGCAACTTCGTCATCCCCGACGTACCTCCTGGAAAGTACACGTTGGTCTTCTCGAAAGAGGGCTACGTGCGGCAGTTGAAAGCCGACCTCTTGGTCTCGGCCGGAAAGCTCGCCGAGGTCACGGTCTACATGGCGGGGGACTTCACCGACATGGAGGAGTTCGTCGTGCAAGACGTTCTGAGCCTTGGCGGTGGGTCAGAAGCGGCCTTGCTCGAGCTGCGGTTTGACAGTCCTGCGCTGATGGATGGCATCGGAGCTGACCTGATGAGCCGGGCGGGCGCGAGCGATGCGGCCAGCGCTTTGAAACTAGTCTCGGGCGCAACGGTTCAGGATGGCAAGTTTGCGGTGATTCGCGGTCTGCCGGATCGATACGTTAGCTCGCAGATGAATGGGGTCAGGCTTCCGTCCGCCGACGAGGACAAGCGCGCAGTCGAGCTCGACCAGTTCCCCGGCGCGATCATCGAGAGCATCCAAGTCGCGAAGACGTTCACTCCTGATCAACAAGGTGACGCGTCGGGCGGTGCAGTCAACCTGCGTCTGAAGGGCATTCCGGACGAGCGCTTCGCTCAGCTGAAGTTCCAGGTCAGCGGGAACTCGCAGGTCTCAGGGAAGAAAAACTTCCTCTCCTATGACGGCGGCGGCGTCAACTTCCTCGGGAATCGCAACGATCCGATTCAAGTCGAGAGCCTGGGCGACAGCTGGGACGGCGCCGTGGGCGTGAGCGAGATCGACGCGCCGATCGACTACAAGTTCTCAGGGTCCTATGGCGGCAAAGAGGTCCTGGGCGATGGGCTTGTCGTGGGGGGCTTCGGCAGCCTGTTCTATGAGCGCGACAGCTCGTTCTATGACAATGGAGTCAACGACTCGTGGTGGGTCGAGAGTCCCGGCGATGAAATGACCCCGCAGTCCAAGCAGGGGACGCCCACCGACGGCGACTTTAAGACTTCGCTCTTCGACGTCACAAAGGCGAGCCAATCCGTGCAATGGGGGGGCCTTGTGACCCTTGGTCTCGAGTCTGAGCAAAACAAGTTGGGCCTGACCTACCTCTACACGCACACCGCAGAGGACGTGGCCACCGTGGCCGAGGACACACGTGGAAAGGAGTACTACTTTCCGGGCTACGACCCCTACGACCCGAACGGCAGCGGCAACCAGCCGGACGACTTGGACGCAGCGCCGTACTTGCGCACACAGACGCTCGCTTACACCGAGCGCACCGCCAGCACGCTGCAGCTGCAAGGCCAACACGAGTTCGACTTAGCCTCGGTGCAGCTTGGGAAGCTGACGTTTGGTGCGCCTAGCATGAATTGGACTCTGTCGCACAGCTCGGCCGAGCTCGATCAACCCGACAAGCGACAGTTTGGATCTCTCTGGAAGCCGGAGTCGTTCAACCCGGGTGTTCCGCCGTTCGTTCCGCCGTTCACTTCACCGGCGGGGTACTTCCCGTTCAAGCCGGGTGCCAACTTCAACTTGGGCAACCTTCAGCGCATCTACAAGCGCATTGAAGAGACAAGCAACCAGGTGTCGGCAGACGTCAAGTGGCCGTTCGAGCAGTGGAGCGGCGAGGAAGGCTCGGTGAAAGTGGGGCTCTTCGCGGATGACGTGAACCGTTCCTTCAACCAGGACACTTTCAGCAACTTCGGTGACGCGGGAGCCTCGTTCCAAGGTGACTGGTCAACGCCGTGGTCGAATACGTTTTCGACCGAAAATCACCCGATCACGGCCTCCGAGACGGATGTCGACTACAAGGGCAGCCAGGAGATCCAGGCTCTCTTCGGGATGCTCGATCTGCCCATCGACTCCGACTTGACCTTGATAGGCGGAGCTCGTTTCGAGACCACGAAGATCGGCATCGTCAACCAAGCCGAGAGCGAAGCGAACTGGTTCCCTCCCGGCTCGACAGCTCCCGTTGCGCTGAACCCCGGCGATGCCGACGTGGACTTTTCGCAGTCGAACCTGCTGCCATCGGTCGGCCTGACTTGGACACCGAGCCCCGAGTACACGCTGCGTGGATCCTTCAGTAGAACCGTGGCTCGGCAGACCTTCAAAGAGCTCACACCGGTGATTCAACAAGAGTTCTTGGGCGGCCCGATCTTCATCGGCAACCCCGATCTGGGCATGAGCACGCTGTTGAACTACGACTTGCGCTTCGATTTCCGCCCAACCGACAGCAGCCTGGTGTCGCTGTCTTGGTTCTACAAGGATGTGAAGGACCCGATCGAGAACGTGCAGCGGGTCGGGCTGTTCGATTACACGACGGCCGTGAACTACCCAAAGGGTCGCTTGAGCGGCTTCGAATTGGAGTTGCGCCAAGAGCTCGAGGACTTGTGGGCGCCGGCCAGAGGATTCTCGGTCGGCGCCAACGCCACCTTGATCGACTCGAAGGTGTTTCTCCCTGCGGATGAAATCGCGGGCTTCAACGACCCCGGGATCAACGCGCCGATCAGCTCGCGGGACATGACCAATGCTCCTGAGTACCTCTACAACTTGAATGTCACGTACGACATCGAAGAGACGGGGACCCAAGTCGGCCTGTTCTACACCGTCAAGGGTGACACCCTTGTGGCTGGCGCCGGACAGGCAAGCGGTAACTTCATCCCGAGCGTCTACGAGACGGAATTCGGCTCGCTGAACTTCAGTGTGCAGCAGCGCATAGGCGACCACTGGAAGCTCTCGATCGCTGCCAAGAACCTCTTGAACCCCAAGATCGAAGAGGTCTATCGCTCCAAGTACATCGGCAGCGACGTGACCAAGACCTCTTACACGAAAGGCGCCGAGCTCTCGATCAGCTTGACCGTCAACCTCTAGTTCCTCCAAGACACAACACGCCCCCATGAAGCATCCAATCCATTGTCGCCGAACGCTCTTCTTGAGTGCGATCCTACTAGCGGGCGCGCTCGGCATTGCCGCTGCGAGTGCGTCAAGCCAGCGGAACGCCGACGTCGAGGGCGTACGTGAGACACTCGCGCAGCTGGTCGAGACGCGCCGCATGATCTCGAAAGAGACGAGCGACTGGAAGGTTGGCAAAGAGCTGCTTGGCGACAGGATCGAGGTCCTCTCGAACGAAGTGAGCTCGCTAAGAGCTCGTGAGGAGGAAGCTCGGAGCAGTATTGCCGAGGCCGACAAGAAGCGCGAAGAGTTGCTGGCCGAGAACGCCCAGTTCAAGGCGTCCTCCGAAGTGCTCGTTGACATGGTTGCCGGGCTTGAGAGTCGCACGAAGGTCATTCTTGCCGGCGTTCCGGTACCGCTTCGGGATCGCGTACGGCCGTTGAGCCAACGGCTTGGGAGTGAGGGCGAGGAGTCGAAGCTCTCTTTGTCGGAGCGCTTCCAGAACGTTGTCGGGATTCTGAACGAGGTCAATAAGTTCAACCGCGAAGTCAACGTCTTCAACGAGATTCGCGAGCTTGCGGGCGGTGAGACGCGCGAGGTCATGAGCCTCTATCTGGGCGTGAGCTGTGGGTACTACGCGAACGCCGAAGGAACACTAGGCGGTTTCGGTCAGAGGGGCGCGAGTGGGTGGGCTTGGAAGGCGGACAACAGCATTGCCCCGGCGGTGGCGACTGCGATCCGCATCTACAAGAACGAACTGCCGGCCGCCTTTGTGCCGCTTCCCACAAGCCTTGACGGCCTGGAGAACTGAGGACGATGAAGCACCCCATTCACGCTCTCGCACTGACCCTTGCGCTTCTGCCTGTGTGCTTCGCGCAGGCGAATGACGAGGCTTCGGTGAATGTCGAAGCGTTGGCGCCGTCTCAAGAGAAGCCCGACTTCGAGTCAGCTTCCCGCGACATCGCTCAGTCTCTCGAGGTAAGCCTCGAGAGACTCGATGCGCTCTACTCCGAGATCGCGCTTGAGAAAGTGCCGATGAACGCACAACTGAACGCTCTCGAAGGGGACCTGCTTGAGGCGCGCGCGGACTTTCAGACGACGACCCGGACCCTCGATAGCCGAACGCTCGACCTCAGCAACTTGCGCGCCGAGTTGAAGTCGCGCAAGGACGAGGCGCAGTACCTGAAGAACCTCTTGTCGGAGTACCAGCGCAACTTCGAATCACGATTGCACATCGCCGAAAAGCAGCGCTTCGAGGAGAGTCTGGCAAGCGGTCGGCTTGCGCTCGAGAACACGACTCTGTCGGACGAAGAGGTCTTCGCCGCGATGGGGCAAGTTGTCAAGCTCTCGATCGATCGGATTGACGGGGCCATGGGCGGGGAGCGCTTTGATGGGACCGCTCTGGATGAGGCCGGGCTCTTGAAGAAGGGCACGTTCCTATTGCTCGGGCCAGCGGCGTTTTTTGCCTCGAAGGATGGCGCGGTCTTAGGCAGCGCCGAACAGCGCTTGAACTCCGCCGAGCCTGCGGCTATCGGGTTCGCAGACCCGCTTCAAGAAGAGGCCACCGCGCGCGTTTTTCAGACCGGGCGCGGCTTCCTGCCCATCGACACGACCTTGGGAAATGCCCACAAGATCGAAGCGACCGAAGAGACCTTGATCGAGCACATCAAGAAGGGCGGGACGGTCATGATCCCGATCCTGGGGATGGCGGGCCTGGCACTACTTGTGGCGCTATTCAAGTGGACGGCGATGATGTTTCAGCGCGTTCCTTCTGCCCGTGAAGTGCGCGGAGTTCTGGACGCGGTCCGCCGCGGCGAGGACGAGTTGGCCGAGCAGCGCGTGGCGCATCTACGCGGAGCGCTAGGCAAGATGCTTGCGTCGGGAATCAAGCACATGAAGGAACCTCGCGAGCTCGTCGAAGAGGTGATGTTCGAGAAGCTCCTGACGACGCGGCTCAAGCTGAACAGTTACCTGCCCTTCATTTCGATCTGCGCTGCCTCGGCCCCCTTGCTCGGCTTGTTGGGGACAGTGACGGGGATCATCAGCACTTTCAAAATGATCACAGTCTTCGGCTCGGGGGACGTGAAGGCGCTCTCGGGCGGTATCTCGACCGCGCTCATCACGACCGAGTTCGGCCTGATCGTGGCCATTCCTTCGCTCTTGATTCACGCGTTCCTGTCGAGGAAGGCCAAGAGCCGTATCGATCAGATGGAGAAGGCGGCGATCGGACTCGTCAACGAGATCGGGCGGGCTCACCCCGAGACGATGACCTCGGCTGATATCGACGCCCGCCTGCAGCCGGAGTCGCGCGTGGCGCCATCACCCCCGTCGGCATCTGCCACTGCGCGGCTCGAGACGCTGCTAAGCCAGCTTCTTGAAGAGCAGACGCAGCTGCGTTCGCGACTTGCTGTTGCCGAGTCTCACGTCGTAGCCGTGAAGGACGCCTGACGCCATGGAGTACGTGCAGGAGAACGCCCTTAGGCTGTGGAGCGAAGCGACCGCTGTCTGGGCCTCGGGCGGCTGGGCCATGATTGCGATCGCGACGATCGCGCTCGTGATGTTCGGGATTGGCTTCAAGGTGAACCTCGAGCTGCGCGGCAAGGGTTTCCAGTCGGTCTCCGAGCGCGTCTGGCGACTGTGGATCGACGATGCCGATCAACGCGAAGGACCGATCGGGCGCATTCTCAACAAGATCACTGGCGCGCACTCTCTGCGCGAAATGGGGGAGGCGTTCGACGGCCTGCGAGCAGCCGAGACCGTGCCGTTCGAGCGCGACCTCAAGGTGATGAAGACGTGCGTCTCTGCCGCTCCGCTGGTCGGCTTGCTGGGCACGGTGACGGGGATGCTGGCGACCTTCGGCGCACTCTCTTCGGGTTCGGGCGGCGACCAGACGATGGGCATGATCGCGTCGGGCATCTCGGAGGCGCTCGTGACCACCGAGACGGGCCTCGTCGTGGCACTGCCCGGCCTGTTCTTTCAATACGTGCTGACCCGCAAGCACGAGCAGTACAAGGCCTTCTTGAGCCATATCGAGACTGTCTGCACGAAACGCCTCTACAAGAAGCTGCGCCGTCAGGGCGTGGTCGGCCAAATCCAAGCCCCCTAATCGAGAACTACCATGGGACGTCTAAGAGAACTTAACTCGGGCAACGAAGAAGAGGCAACGATCGACATGTCGCCCTTGATCGACTGCGTATTCATCCTGCTGATCTTCTTCATCGTGACCACGACCTTCGTTGAAGAGAGCGGTGTCGAGGTAGACAGGCCGCAAGCGGCCTCAGCATCGCAGCTGGAGAAGTCCAGCATCATCATCGCGCTGACGGAAGCGGGAGAGGTGGTCTATGGCGGCCGCGAAATCGGGATCAGTGGCGTTCTCCCGCTGGTGAAACAGATGGTGCAGTCCGAGGACTTGCCTGTGATCATCCAGGCGGACAGAGCGTCGCCATCCGGGAAGCTTGTGCGGATCATCGACGAGGCCAAGCTGGCTGGTGCGACGAAGGTCAGCGTGGCCACACGCATGGCTCAGGGGTAAAGCCGCGATGTCTCTCACTCCGACTTCCTCGCAGCGTCCACCCCTATTGCGGAGGCTGCTCACCGCCCTTGGCGCCATCGGGATGACGCTAGTTTTCTTCCTGATCTTGCCGCTGCTTCAAGCGATGAATCAGCCCCCGAGGGCGGACGTTGTCCTGCAGGAGGTGGATACGGTGGACTTGCCTCCGCCGCCTCCGCCATTGGAGGAAGAGGTCGAACCGGAGCCCGAGGAAGAGCCGCCGCCGCCCGAGCTCAACGAGTCCGCCGCTCCGCTTGATCTCTCCCAACTGGAGCTTGCTCTGAACCCAAGTTTCGGTGGCGGCTTGGCCGCAGGTGGCGGTGACTTCGCCATGAAGCTCAACACGGCGATCGGCGCCGGCGATGACGTCGACGCCTTGTTCTCGATGGCTGACCTCGACCAAGAGCCGCGTGTCATCTATCAACCTGGTCCGGCCGTGAACGCGAAGCTTCGCAAGCTCGCGCCGGCCACCGTCTATGTCTTGTTCGTTGTCGACGAGCGCGGCCGCGTGACCAAGCCCATCGTTCAAAAGTCCACCGATCCAGCCTTCGAGCGCGCGGCCGTCGCCGCCGTGAAGCAGTGGCGCTTCGAATCCGGCAAGCGCAACGGAGAAGCGGTTAGCTTCCGGATGCGTGTCCCGATCACCTTCCCTAAGCAGTAACACCATGCAGCTCTACTCTACGTGCCTCGTCCTCCTGCCGCTCTTTGCGAGCTGCGCCGCGACTCCCGTCTCGACGCCCTCTGCTCCGGAGGATTCCGTGCCCATCGACGCGCTTAGAGCCTCGGTCATGGAAGCTACCGCACCACGCGAGCCGGTCGCCTTGCAACATCGGGTCCTGGGGGAGGACGAGCTGGCCATCTGGCAAGACCCGGTTTTCAAGCGCGCCTTTGCCGAGAGCTATCTCTCGGAGACGGACATCGAGCCAACCGTGACCACGACCGAGCGAGACGTCTTGATCGAGGTGCGGGATGCGATCGCCAACAACGACGTCGAGAAGGCGAAGGCGCTACTTGCCGAGAACGGCGGGCCGGCTGCGAGCGCGACGTTCGACTTCACGCTGGGCAACTTGAACTTCCAAGGTGACGAACTGGAAGCGGCCCTTGTGAACTACTCGGTGGCAACGGGCAAATTTCCGAAGTTTCGACGGGCTTGGAAGAACATGGCTTTGGTGGCCGTGCGGAGCGGCGACTTTGCCGCCGCTGGCAAGTCCTTTACCCGCGTGATCGAGCTCGGCGGTGGCGACGCTCTGACGTATGGGCTTCTGGGGTTCGCGTACATCAGTCAAGCCAACAACCTGGCTGCCGAGTCGGCGTACCGGATGGCGATCCTTCTCGACCCAGAGACAGATGACTGGAAAATGGGACTGGCGCGCAGCCTGTTCAAGCAGTCGCGCTTTGCCGAGGCGGTCTCTCTCACCGGTTCAATGCTTGCGGTCGCACCGGATCAGGCCGACTTGTGGATGCTGCAGGCAAATGCGTTCCTGGGGAATGAGGATGCGACGAGCGCGGCGGAGAACTTCGAGTTCGTGGACCGGCTCGGCGCCTCGACGACCGAGAGCTTGAACCTGTTGGGCGATATCTACATCAACGCCGAGCTGTACGACATGGCCGAGAGCGCTTACGCGCGAGCGTTGCACTTGGATGCCGAGGGGGATCGCGAGCGCGCACTTGTTGCCGCGAAGAACCTTGCGGCGCGCGGCGCGCTTGACGAGACGGCCGCAATGTTGGACCGTCTAGACGAGACCTTTGGCGACAGTCTGGGCGTGGAAGACCAGAAGACGATTCTACGCTTGCGCGCGCGGCTAGCGGTGGCTGCCGGCACGAGTGATGAAGAGGCCGAGATTCTGGAAGAGATCGTAGCGCTCGACCCTCTGGACGGCGCCGCGCTGATCCTCTTGGGACAGCACGAGCACTTGATCGGCAATAACGAACAGGCCATTTTCTACTTCGAGCGTGCGAGTGCTATCGAGGACTTTGAAGCCGACGCGAAGGTCCGCCACGCGCAGTTGCTTGTTGCGATGGGCAAGTATGACGAGGCACTTCCGCTTTTGCGGCGAGCGCAGACACTGCAGCCCCGGGAGAGCATCCAGCAGTACCTCGACCAAGTGGAGCGCGTCGCCAAAGGCCGCTAATCACCCAAAGAAGGACCGCGCCCGATGAGAAGGGCGGGCCGGTGTTCCCTGCTCCGCAACAGGACGTGTTGTGTTGACTTGTTGCGGGCTTTCGGAAGGAGCACTGGCCCACCCGTCTCATCGGGCGCGGTCCTTGCGTCCCGAGCGTAGCGGATCGGCGGGCGCTCTCTGACTAGTCGTTCCGGCGAAATTCCAAGCCGGTACACGCAACGACCTTCACGAGGGACTCGGGCTGCCACAGCCCGTCGAGTCGGGCCTTGGCTTCGGTCAGTCCCCCGTTAGCGGCTCGGCGGAACAGGAGCTCTGCCTCGTCCATGTCAACGGGAACGCCACGTCCTTCGACGTAGCACTGGGCCAGGTTGTACTGCGCGATCGAATAGTTCTGGTTCGCGGATTTGCGAAGCCACTCGGTCGCCAAGACGTCGTTTGGCGTGACACCGTCCCCGCCCAGGTGCATCAGTCCGATCTCGGCCTGTGCGGGAGCGAAGTCCTTCTGAGCTGCGCTCTCGATCCATGCCACGGCTTCTCCGGGTGCTCCGACTTCCACGCCGTGCCGCAGCAGCCAACCCATGGCGTACTCGGCCTCGCACAAGCCCACCTCGGCCGCCGGTCGGATCCAGCGCAGAGCGAGGCTCTCGCTCGCGGGGACGCCGCGGCCTTCCAGATACAGGAGGCCAAGCTGCAACCGCGCGGTTGCGCTGCCCTGCTCCGCCGCGCGCCTGTACCACATGCGGGCACGCCCTGGGCTTGGCTCGACCCCAAGTCCGCGATCGTAGACCGTGCCCAGCAATCTCTCGGCTTGCATGTCCCCTTGACGAGCCGCAAGGAAAAGGAGGTCGTGCGCGCGCTCGAGGTCTTTGTCGACGCCGACTCCCAGAAGATGCATCAACCCCAAGTTGCACTCCGCTGGGGCGAAGTCTGACTCGACGGCTTCGGCGAACAACGCAGCGGCTTCGGCATGCGTGCCCGCTACCTCGCCCTTCGCGATCAACAACCCAAGGTTGTTCTCCGCCGGCGCATGACCCTGTTTCGCAGCTAGTCGATACCACTCGGCCGCGCGGCGCGCATCGCCACGCACCCCACGCCCTTCGTCGAACAGAGTGCCCACAAGATACTGGCTGTCGGCGTCCCCGATTTCCGCTTCGCTCTGCCACGCCCGCATGGCCGCTGGGAAGTCGCCGGCGTTGTAGGCTGTCCAGCCGGTCCGCGTGGGAGTCGAGCAGGAGGCGACGAGGATGAGGGCGGCGAGCGGCAGACGGGGGGCGTACTTCATCCTCTCGCTATCGTGAGGCCGGGTTGTGCCGGTTGAGCGGATTTCGTTGACGAGCCCGATTTCACAAAAGTGCGCGGCGGAGGCAAGCTTCGCCGCGCACCCCAAAGGACAGGGTCGGTCTACTGGCCGACTTTCGAGACAAAGACCCTCTTCCACTCTTCACGCCTTGAGCCGCAACGCGTCACATCGGGGGAATCGAGGCAACAAACTCGATCTCCTCTTCGAATGTGTTGCTGCGCTGCGATGGGGGACCTACTGTTGCCTTCGTGACTGCGCCCCGCCCTCTTGACGACTGCCTGATTCCCGCCTCGTGCACGTGGCGAATCGTGCTGGGCATCGACCCGGGCACGGTGAAGATGGGCTTTGGAGCGATCGTCCTTGCGCCCGATGGGCCGCGCCTGATTACGGCCGGCGTGTTGCGAGCGAAGGCACGCGACAAGGTGCATGCGCGGTTGGGCTCGTTGGCGGTCGACTTTGACACGGTGCTGCGCCAGACGCGGCCGGACGTCGTCGTGATCGAGAACGCGTTCAGCCACCGCAACCCGCGCACGGCGATCCGCTTGGGAGAGGCGCGCGGCTTTGTCATCGCGGCCTCGGTGCGCGCCGGCGCAGAGATCGAGGAGATTAGCCCGGCGGAAGCGAAGAAGCGCATCACCGGCAACGGCAACGCGGCGAAGCAGCAGGTCGGTGCGATGGTGCCGCGCTTGTTGAAGTTGGACGCCGGGCTCGAGCTTGCGGAAGACGCCGCCGACGCGCTCGCGCTCGCGCTGGCGTACGCGCGCCGCGACGAGGCGGCGCGGATGCTGCGGTAAAGCCAGCCGCTTTGCTGCCCCACGAATCGGCGCTTTCGGGGCATACTTGGACTCTCGCACTTCTTTCCAACTCGCAATGGAACCTCACAACGTTATGGGTCTCTCCCGCTTCTCTTCGGCGCTCGTCGCCGGCGTCCTTGCGCTCTTCGCCGTCCCCGCCACGGCGGATGTCTTCGTCGATGCCAACTTGGGCTCGGACACCCTGGGGCTTGGCACGAGCGCGGCGCCCTTCCGCAGCATCACGCACGCGCTCTCGGTTGTGTCGTCGCCCGACACGATTCAGCTGGGGCCCGGTTTGTACGGCGCGCCCACCGGCGAGGTCTATCCGCTTGTGGTTCCGGATGGTGTGAACTTGGTGGATTCGAGCCTCACTCAAGCGGCGTGGATTCGCGGCTCGAAGAACGTGCCTGGTCCTGGCTCGCCTGTGATTCAGATCGACCACGCGACCGGTTTTGCGGGGCTCGGCAACGTCTTGTCGGGCTTTGGCATTCAGGCCGGAAGCTGGGGGGTCTTGTACGAGAGCTCGAACACCAACACGCCGGTCACGATCGAGATCGCGCACGTCCGAATTCAGGGGACGAGCTTGGGCGGGGTCAAGGTGGATGTTCTCCGGCAGAGGAACCTGCACCTTGTGTGCAGGGATGTGAAGATTCGGTTCGGCGAGAACGGGTATGGTTCGGCGCTCTACCCGGTTGACTCGATTCGAGTGAAGGCGCAGTCCGCCGAGCTGACGGTGGCGCTGTCGAAGTGCACTCTTGCGGGGCTCGCCACGGGCATCTATTTGACCGCGAACACCGGCGACAAGGGCTCGGTGATCGATGTCGCGATGGATGGGGTCATCTTGAACGGCAACAACATGGCCGGGCTGGTTACGGTTGCTGAGGCTGGCAGCAGCGTCAGGACCACTCAGAATCACTGCGTCTACTACCACATTGGTTTCCCTGTGAATCCTTGGCACGCGGCGATCGTGGACGACCAAGCGACGGCGGGCATTTCGCACGACATTCGGCAGACGATCTTCAACTCGAACAACACCGACTTCCAGGACTACGCGCCCGCGCGCTACACGCTGGCGGGCAACGTGTATCACAAGCAGGGGCCGGGCGACATGCCGCTGACGGGCGCGATTCCCGGTGGGATCAACACTTCGGATCCCGGGTTCGTTCAGCCGGGTGCGGACTTTCACTTGCGCGAGAGCGCGGTGGCGCGGGACCAGACTCTCGCGCTCTTGCCGGACTTCTTGGGCGGCGATCTGGATGGCGAGTTTGCGGCGGGGACGCTGCCGATTTGCTTCGACAACATGATCGATGCCGGGCCCGACGAGTACCGCGCGTTCACGCTGTACAGTCGCTTGGGGCTCGCCCTTGGTGAGACCGACAAGTGGCGCGGAGTCGGGCCGGAGTTGGCCGCCGGCCCGCTTCCGTGGATGGCGCTTTTGTTCGCGGGAGCGGCTGGTGTCGAGTCCGCGTGCCCGACGGGTTTCGAGCTCGACTTGGCCTTGCCAGCCTTCTTCTTCGGCGCCGTTGCACTGGATGCGACCGGCGTGGCGGAGTTTCTGATCAGCGTGCCTGCGGATCCCTCGCTTGTGGGGCTCGAGGTCACGGGCCAGTGCGTGTTCGTGGATCTGAACAACCTAGCGACGGGCTTCTCGCGGTTGGTTCATCGGGTGATTGCGGGGTAGGCGCGCCGCGACCCGGTCTGCGCGCGGGGGATTTGAGGCCTCTGGGAGGCCGGTGGAGGGGGCGCGTGCGAATTCGTTGGGAAATCTGGCGGGCGGGCTCTCGGCTCGGAGTACCTAGAAGTGGTCGGGGACTGCTTGGTGGTGCCCGCAAGGAGCCACGCGCATGGAGACCGACAAGCAACAACACGAAGAGGCCGGGCGGACGGGCGAGCTTTTGGCTCTTGCTCGCGGGGGCGACGCGCATGCGCTGGGCGACCTTGTTGGGCAGGTTCATGCCGAGCTTTGCACTCTCGCCCACAGCATGCGTCGCGGTTGGACGCCTCCGCCAAGTTTGTCGACGGTCGAGATTGTGAACGAGGCCTACCTGCGCTTGCGCGGGGGGAAGCCGGCCGCTGTGACCGATCGCCGGCACTTTATGAATCTGGCGGCAAAGACCATGCGGTGGATCGTGATCAGCCACCATCGCAACGCGTTGCAGAGGCCGGCGCCGGGCAGTGATCAGGCGGCGACAGATGTGGCGTGTCCGGAGGCGCTCGAGTTCCTGACACTTGATGCGGCGCTCGAGAAGCTTGAGGCTCTGCATCCTGAGCTGGCGCAGCTGGTCGAGATGCGGTTCTTCTTGGGCCGCGAGATGCGCGAGATCGCCGAGGTCATGGAGATCCCCGAGCGCAGCCTCTCCAGGCTGTGGGAGCGCGCGCGCAGGTGGCTCTACTGCGCGATGTCCGACGGTGCGACGATCCTTGAGCGAGAGGACCTGACGGCATGAGTGGGAGCCGATTGTGGGAGCTGTTTGATGCGCTTGTCGAGCTTGAGCCCGACGAGCAGCGGGCCGAGCTCGAGCGCTTGACCGAGGAGGGCTCGACGCTGCGCGAAGAGCTGCGCGCGCTTCTAGCGAGACCGCCTTCGGGGTTTATGGAGCGCCCGCTCTTGGCACCGGAAGAGAGCGACTTCCTGACGAACTTCGATAGCGCCAACCACGCGGACAAGGACCCGATGATCGGGCAGGTCCTGGTTGGGATGTACGCGATCAAGGCGCGCATTGGGCAGGGCTCGATGGGGGTGGTCTATAGCGGCGAGCACCTGAAGCTGCAGAAGCCGATTGCGATCAAAGTCCTGCACGATATTGGGGTTAGCCCAGAGGATCTCGAACGCATGGTGGAGGAGGCCGCGACCGTGGCTTCGTTGCGCCATGAAAACATCGTGGCTGTGCACGACGTCGGCACGCACGCGGGCCGCGCGTTCATGGTGATGGATCAGATTCATGGCGTCGACCTGCAAGGCTGGCTGGCTTACGCGAGCGAGAAGCACTGCTTCGAGAGCGGCTCGCTCGCCGGCGCATTCCGCAAGTACGTAGAGCAAGAGCTGGGCCGCCCATGTACCGGGCCGCTGTGGACGCGGCCTTATAGCGAGATCGCGACGACCATCATGCGCACGATGGCGCGCGCCGCCGAGCACGCGCACGGGCGCGGCTATATTCACCGTGACATCGCGCCGAAGAACGTCCTGATCACAAGCCGCGGCGAGCCGTTCCTGATCGACTTCGGCATCGCGACTCTGTCGGCGGACAAGGTCAGTCAGATCACGCGCGAGACCGTGAAGGGAACGCTTGAGTACGTGGCGCCCGAGCAGCTAGATCCCGAGACCGCCTCGCGTCTGCCCACTGTGGACGTCTATGGCTTGGGCGCGACTCTGTACCACTTGCTGGCCGGGCGGCAGCCGTTTGAAGGCGAGCCGCTGCAGGTCTTCCAGCAGGTGTTGACTAGCCTGCCGCCGGGGCTGCGCTCGGTACAGCCACGCGTGCACCGCGATCTCGAAGCGATCTGCTTCGGCGCGATGGAGAAGCGCCCGCAGGATCGCTACTCGAGCGCGGGTGCGCTGGCCGACGATCTAGATGCGTTCTTGGATCGGCGCCCGGTCTCGCGGCGCTCACCGACGTGGGTCGGTCGCGTCAGTCGGTGGTGTCGTCGCCGGCCAGCGGCCGCCCTCTCGACTGTCGCGGTTGTGGGCATGATCAGCTTCGGGCTTGTCTCGGGATCGCTCTTGCTAGCGGACGTGCGGCGCGTCGAGGCTGCGGACCGGCAACGGCTCTTTGAAGGGTCCTTTGCCGAGCTGCCGTTGTTGACAACACTCGACTCCGACGCGCGCTTTGAGTCCGCGCCGTTCCCAGCCAAGTCAGACGAGGCGCTGGGCCCCCTTTGGGCGCTGCTTGTCGAGCTGCGTCCGGACCTGCCCATGCTGCGCTGGTACCGAGCGAATTGGGCGAGTCAGCGTGGCGACTTGGTCACCGCTAAGGCGGCGCTTGATGCGCTGCTTGAGAGGGCCGAAGGCGGGGCCATGATTCAGGCGCTGGAGCCAGCCCTGACTTCGCTGGATGCAATCACGCGCAATCAACTGGTTCCAGCCGACGAGTTGCCCGCTGCCACCACGGCTTTCGAGCACGCGATCGTGGCGTACGTCGCGATCAGGCAGCGCCAGCATGGGCTTGGGTATGAGCACTTGAGTCGCGCGCTCGAGCTCGAACCCGACGCTTGGATGTACGCGGACTTGCGGTCAGTCGCGGGCCTCGAATCCACGAGCGCGGACCTGTGCATCGAGGACGCCGTACGCGTGGAGGATTACCTGAAATTGCCCACGAGTCGCAGCCTTCACGTGCGTGCGTTCCTGACGCGACGCGACTTCCCCGAGCGCGCGGACGAGCTTTGGCTGCAGTGCCTCGAGCTTGGGGGCGATCAGCATCAGCCGCTGCACGGGCGTGGTGAGATTCTGTTTCGCGCGGGGCACTTCGACGAGGCGGCCGTGCTGTTGCGCCGTGCTGCCGAGTTGAAGCCGGAGAGCTGGCGGACCTTCCTTTTGTTGAGTCGCTGCGCTGAGGGCGAGGGCCGCTTTGCTGACGCGCAAGCTGCGCTACTTGAGGGTATGGGGAACCTGGCACCGGGCCGCCCGGCCGGTGTTTTCCAGCCGATGAGCGATCTGCAGATCGAGCAGATTTTCGTGGAGCTCGCGTGGGCGAATCAGCTTGTTTCGGCGGGCTTGCACAGCGAGGCCGAGGTCAAGCTGGACGAGGCCGAGGGTTGGCTCGCGCAGCTGGGCGAGGCTGCGGCCGCGTGGCGCGGCGGCGTCGAGTGCGAGCTGCGCGCGCTTCGCTTGGTGATCGACGAGGCGCTCGGAAGGCGTGACCTGTCGCAGACGCTAGCGCGGCTTCGAGGGCAGCACCTTTTGTACTTGCGCGACTCTGGGCAGGACGCCTCGAGTTTGATTTCGCTGCATCTTGGACGGCTCTTGATGCGGACCGGTCCCGGCAACTTCGACGAGGCGGAAGAGCGGCTCCGTTTTGCAAGCCGTGAAGACTCGCTCACCCCCGTTGCGAGCGCCGCGCTCGAACAGCTGGCGGCGCTGCGCGAAGGCTCAACTCCGACCGACATCCCTGAACCAGAAGGAGACCTATGAAGAGTTACGTTTTGATCACGACGACCTGCGTGGGCTTACTTCTGGCTTCTGCTTGCCGGACTGTGCCAAAGGCTCCGCTCACCGTCGCTCCCGGCGCGACGGGCCTCGAGACCGGCGAGACCCTGCGGCGTTGCGACGGGCACGATCTGCCGTTTTTGATCGCCCTCGAGGGTACGACCGACGATCCGGACTTCCCGGGCCTTAGTCGCTTGCCGGTCTTGGTCGCGTACCCCGAAACGACGCCCGTGGGGCTGACCGCGACCGATTGGGTCGCCGGTAGCGGTGGCCACTGGACGCTGGCTCTCTCTCCCGAGATTGACGCCATCTCGCTGGGTCTGGATTGGCTCTCATTCAAGGCGGACATCGACCCTGGGTCGGGCAAGGTCAGAAGCTGGTCGCCGGACATTCCGCCTCTGGGTTTTGCCGCGATCTACTTCGTGGAAGATGGTGCGGTTTGGGTCTATGCCTGGGGGGCTGATCTCAAGACTCTCTTCCCGTCGGATTGGAAGAGCTTGGAGAGGACCGAGGCTGAGCTGCATTCGCTTGCTTCCTTGACGACTGGCCTTGGCGGACGGGTGACCGGACTCGATGTGAATGGCGGCTTCAGCGGTGCGTGGGTCTCGACGGTAGATTGCTTCTTGCCGCCCGGCGCGTTGCCGGATGCCACCGAGGCGACGTTGTTCTACTCCGTGCCCGGCGAGCTCTTGTTCACCAGTCATGCGGAGTGGGGCGTCGTCGCGCCGGCGACCACACCTTCGTGGTCGTGGTCACTTGGGACATCGGTCGACTTGATCCACGAGACGGCCGCAGGCGAGGTCCCGCTGTTCGCCGAGGGCACCGATTTGGTGGCGTTCTCCTACGACCGCGAGCATGAGCTGATCATGTACTCGACCGACAACGAGGACGATGCGCCGTTCATGGTGGCGCACGCCAGCGAGGTCACGGATGTGGACGGTACCGTCATAGCGCTCGTGGTGTCGAACGTGGCGCCGCTCTTGAATCACGACCATCACGCTTTGGGAGCGTCGTTTTCAACGCGTCCTTCGGGCAGTTGCGGCTTCGATCCGCAGCGCATCTTGGGCGAGCGCGCATTGCAGGGGAGGTAGGCCGCCCTCGCGCATCGTCTCTTGGATGGCTAGGGTGGGGCGATGAAGCAGCTTGCACTGGTGGTCGTGGCGCTCGTCTTGGGGCTTGGGTTTTGGCTGATTCGCGGGAGCGCGACCGGGGGCGAGGGCGGGGGACTTGTGCCGGATGAGACGCCGGGTTTGGTCGTCGAAAGGGAGCGCACGGCGCCTGTGCTTGAGGATTCGGACGAGGCGGATGAGCCTGAGTCCGTTGCGGCGCCGGTCGCGCCTTCGCGGGTCGAGGTTGCGTCCACGCAGGCTGGTGCGGCGCGCGCGCTTGTGCTGAGCGAGCCGGATCCAAAGGGCGCCGAATTCGAGGTCGTGCTGGAGGATGGCGTGACACCACTGCCGGCCGCGACGCTGAGCTACTTGGGCATGCAAGCTGCGGCCTCGGGCGGGGCCGAAGAGATCATGGCTGGTGGCGGCGGGCTCGATGCTGTGCTCGACAAGTTGGGGCGGCACTTTCGCTGCGACGAAAATGGGCGCGTCTCGATCGGGGGCTTCGAGGCGGTCGCCATCGTGCGCGCGCGTGGGATGCTGGCGGGCAAGCGGTACCTCGGGATGACAAAGTTGCAGGACAGCGAGCGGCGGGTTGTGGTCGTGCCCGAGGCTGGGTTCGTGGTGTCGGTGGTCGACACGCTCGGGCAGCCGGTGGCGGATGCGGAGGTGCAGCTTGTGCAGGAGCGGCTGCGCAAGGACGTGGCGGTGCGGATGGCGCTGGGCACGGCGTTCACGGACTCAGGAGGTCGCGCGTTTTTGGGCAACGTCTTGTCGCAGCTGGGCGATGAGGCGGAGCGTGTGATGGGCGGCTCGGACAAGCGCACGTTGGTGTCCCTGGTGGGCTACTTTGCGGAGCGCCCCGAGGTCGAGGTCGACTGGCGCGAGGCGGAGCCGAAGCCGATCGCGCTGGTGCGGCCGGATGTGGGGCGCGTGGTGGTCACGGCGCTGGACGTTGCGGGCGACGAGCTCGGCCAGGGGCAGGTCTTCTTGACTCCGCTGGGCGAAGACCCGATTGTGAATCGCGAGCCCAGAGCAAACCAACTGCAGGCGCGCGTGTCTGCGGACGCCGAGAGACTCGGGCGCGCCGTCTTTGAGAACGTCGAGATTGGGGTGCCGTTGAGCGTGCATCTGGTTGTGGATGGGCAGTCGGTCGAGAGCCAACGCGAGGGGCTCAAGATCCCGATGGGCCAAGCGAGCTTGGAGGTCGAGCTGCGTGCGCGCTCAGCTGTGCTGCGGCTTCGCGGCCGGGCTCTTGCCGAAGGTGGCGAGCCGTTGGTCTCACAGGAGGTGCTGTTTGGGCGGCGCGGTGCGAGCAGCGCCGAGACGATTCAGCGCATCACTAGCGTGCAGACCGACAGCGAGGGGCGCTTCGATTTGGCTGCGGGTTGGGCGTCCGTGGGCAGCTACTCGGTCTTTCAGCCGGTGGTTGGCGGCAGCTTGATCGCGGCCGACTTCGAGCTACCCGGCGGGATGAGCGGGATGGGCGGCGGGAAAGTGGACTTGGGCGACCTATTGCTTATGGGGCCTGCGCTGCTCGTCAGCGGGCGCGTGGTGGATACGGATGGCGTGGGCGTCAGCGTGCCGCTTCTCTTGGAAACGCGGCCGCTCGCGGGGATCGGTGGGAACATGATGGACTGGCGCCAATGGACTGGCGTGTCCGCGCCAGACGGCAGCTTCGAGCTGCGCGGGCGGTCGGAGCGCGAGCGTCTGATTTTGAGCGTGCGCTCTTCCGAGTATTTGTCCAGCTCGGAGATTGAAGTGGGCCGCGGGGATACGGGTGTTGTGCTCGAGGTCGAGATGCCGGGGTTCTTCACCTACGAGCTGCCAGGCGTAAGTGCAGCGCTCGTGAACGCGTTGATGTTGGAAGTGCCGACGGCCGAGGTGATGGGTGGGCGCAGCTTGGGGAATGTGGGCTCGCTGCGCTCGGGGCCGCTGCCCTCCGGGATGCACAGCTGGCGCATGTTGTTGGGTGCGGATCCGAGTGCGGAGGTGGCGCATGGGGAGCTGCACGTTTCGTCTGGCGAAGAGGTGCGACTTGGGGCAATCGTGTTCGACCGGCCGGTGTATGAGTACGAGGTGGCGGTGGACGTGGTCGGGATTCCGGAGGACGGGTACGAGGCTCGTGACCTTGAGCTGTACCCCGAAAGCGGACCGGGTAAGGAGACCGGGAATCCCGACTGGCACGTGTTTGTGCAGCCCCGTATTGACGGCTGGTTTGATGTGTTCTCGCTCGATCCGATCAGTGAACTCGAGGTCACTTTGGGCGAGTGGCGCACGGTCGCGCCGCTAGCCGAGGGCGAGAACCGGGTGACGCTGGTGGCGCAGTAGACGACGGGTTTCGCGGTTGGCTGCTAGACTGCATCGATGTTCGCACGCGCAGGAAAGGCTCTTGAGATCTTGGTGTTGGTGCTGGGGCTGGGCGCCGGTTTGACCATGGCTTGGGCTTCGTTGCAGCTGTTGGGGCGTGGCGAGGTGGTTGGCCGGCAGGCTCTGGACCAAGCCGAGGTCGAGCTGTCGGATCTTGTGCGGCGCGAGTGGGACCTGTTTGTCGCGGCGCCGGCGATCTGGGACGTCGCGGGCGTGCGCGGCGACTTTGACTTTGCCGAGTTCGCGCGCGTCAAGGCCGACGGCACCGACGAGCCCGCGGACTTCCCCGATCGCGACCTGTTCGACGTGCTTCTGCGCGAGGCGCGGCGGCTTGAGAACGCGGGCGCGAGCGTTGCCGAGATTCGCAGCACTTTGGATTCGGCGGAAGCGCTCGGCCCCGATGCGAGTGGGCGCGCGGTGCTTGGGCTGCGTCGTTTGCAGTTGGCCCTGGCGGCTGGGGAAGACGCTGCGCCCGCTTGGGATGCAGCGCTCGAAGCGGCGCGGGCTGAGCCGGTCGTTCGTGGCGTTGAGGCCGAGACGCCTGCGATTTGGTTAGCGGCTCTGGCGATGGCTTCCAGGCTCGATGCGGATGAGCGGCGGCGCGTGGGCGAAGAGCTGGGCGCCTGGGTGGTCACGGGGAAGCTGCTGTTCCCAAGTGAAGTCGCGGCGACCGAGCCCGAGCTTCCGCTTGCCACAACGGTTCGGCTCGGAAGCTTCGAGACCTCGATGGGGGTCGACTTGGACGCTGCGCGGGAGAGCCTACTTCGCGCGCGGGCGTTGCGCCGTTTGCTTGCCGAAGGCGCACAGCTCGACGCGGTGACGGCGCGTGTTGTGGTCGGGCTCGCGGACGACGAGCGCTTGCTTGTGGCCGAACGCCGCGGCGAGCGGCTGTTCACCTTGGTGGCTCCAGGTGAGGCTCTGATGGCGGACTTTCGCGCGCGCCTTGACCGCACGCCTTCGTTTGGTGGTGGTTTCTTTGCGCAGCCGGCGGGGCTGGCCCTTGGCGAGCCAGACGCTAAGTTGTTGGGCGAGCCGATCGAGCTTGGGGACTCGGAATTGTCGGTCACGCTGGCACACGAGGACCCGAGCGCGTTCATTCGAAGCGAGGGGCGGCGTCAGGACACGCTGCGGTTCGCGCTTTTGGTGATGGGCATCATGACACTCGTTGCCAGTTCGCTTGCGTATGGTGCGCTCGTGCGGCAGCGGCGATTGGGTCAGTTGAAGACCGAGTTCATTGCGAAAGTGAGTCACGAGCTGCGCACGCCGATTACGGGCATCTTGCTGGCCTCGGAGGGTTTAGAGGAAGGCAAGCGGCCGAGTCCCGAGCGCCGCGAGCGGTACCTTGGGCTGATTCGGCGCGAGGCCAAGCGACTCGAACGGCTGGTGGCGAACGTGCTCGACTTCAGTCGGCTGGATCGAGGCGCGGAGCGGTGGTTGGTTTTGGAACCTGTCGCGATTGGGGACCTTGTCGACAGCTTGGTGGCGGCGACGGGTGAGCGGCTTGAGTCCGAGAGTGGCGTCGAGTTGCGGTTGGATGTTGCGGAGGGTTTGGGCGGGGAGGGTGATTCGATCGAGGTCTCTGTGGACGGCGAGGCGCTCTGGCGTGCGGTCTCGAACTTGGTTGAGAACGCACTTCTGCATGGCAAGGCGAAGCGCGTGACCCTGAGTGCGCGCATCGAAGCCGACGAGCTTGTGCTGGCGATCGAGGACGATGGCGCGGGTGTCGCGGCGCGTGATCGCGAGGCGGTGTTTGAGGCCTTTGCGCAGGTCGGTATCGGCTCGCGCGGGAGCTCGACGCCGCACACGGGCGCGGGGCTTGGTCTTTCGATCGTGCGCGAGATTGTACGCGGCCACGGCGGCGAGGTTCATCTGCGTAGAGCTGCGACCGGCGCGTTTGCGCGCTTCGAGTTGCGCTTGCCACGCTCTCGCAAAACTGGAAGCGGCGCGGCATCATGACACGCGACATGCCTGCCGCCAATCAAACGATCCTTGTGATCGAAGACGAAGAGTCGATCCGCGTCCCGCTAGTGGATGCGCTTGAAGATGAAGGCTTCCGCGTGCTCGTTGCGAGCGATGGGGACACGGGACTCGCGCTCGGTCTTCGTGAGGATCCCGATTTGATCCTGCTCGACCTGATGCTGCCGGGCATTGACGGCTTCGAGCTTCTGTCGGCGCTGCGTGCCGATCGCGTGACCGCGCCGGTGGTGATCTTGTCGGCGCGCGGAGAAGAGTGGGATCGCGTGCAGGGTTTCAAACTGGGCGCGGATGACTATGTCGTAAAGCCGTTCTCGACACGCGAGCTGCTGCTGCGCGTGCGTGTGCAACTCGAGCGCGCGGGCGGGCGTACGCCGGGGCTCGACGAGCCAAAGGCCAAGCTCATGTTCGGGGACGTCACGGTCGACCTTGCGGGGTACACGTTGACGCGCACGGATTCCGAGTCGGGTGCGAAGACCGTGCTTCTGTCGCGGCGCGAGCTTGAGTTGCTGCGATTCTTCGCAGCGAACGAAGGTGCCGTATTCACGCGCGATCAGCTTCTGGACCAGGTGTGGGGGCGCGACTCGTCGTCGGGACCGCGCACGGTCGACACGCACGTTTTGAAGCTGCGCAAGAAGATCGAGGCCGATCCCGAGGCCCCGAAGCACCTCGTAACGATGCGGAACGTCGGCTACAAGTTCTTGCCCTGACTTGTTTTGCGCGTGTTGACGCGCAGTTGACTTGGGCGCGATCTGCACGCCACGCGCTGATCGCCCCCGGGCGTCGATGATGCTCCTGCCGCAAAACGCGGCGTCATCCAAACCGCCCGAGGGACACTCTATGAAGACTCATCTCGCTCTTGCCTTTGCCCTTTCCGCGCTGCCCGTTTGGGGGCAGACCTACACGCCTCCTGAGCGTCCGCTTGAAACGAAAGCTGTGATCGGGGCGAAGCCCGCTTCTGCCGAGAGCACGCTTCCGCCGATCGAGTTGATTCAGTCGCGACCGAACCTCAGCTCGAGTCGCTGGAGTGGCAGGGTCAAGGCGGACCTCGACGAGTGGGCTACGGACGTCCTGAGTTGGGACGACGATCTTGTGAATCGGGTCGAGCGCGCAGCGGCCACGATTCTCCTGAACTATCAAGCCGATCGCGACTTTGAGCGGGCGTTCGGACAGATGGCGGTCCTGTGGGTTCGTACGAGTCGCGGGGGTACGTACTTTGATCGAGACGCGCTCGAGCGCGTGCATCGGCTTCGTTACCAAGTCTTGGCCGCGGCGGGTCGTTGGGAGGAATTCGATCGCGTGACCGATCCGCTGCCTAGCTTCGACTTGATTCGCTTCTTCGTGAGCAACGCATCTTCGGCAGGGAACTTGTCGATGAACGGGTTGCTGGAGAGCTTCGAAGCTGCACCTGCGATGATCGCGCTGCGCAAGCAATCGCACGAGGACCGGGGCGCTGCGAATCCGGCGCCGAAGACGGCCGACGAGGCTGCGATCCAGGCGTACATCGAGCAGCACTTCGGGACTGCGGGCCCCGAGCTTCGCGACCTTGCGCAAGACGCTCTTTATGGAAACTCGATTGGGCGACTTCAGTCGATGGGGCCCAAGGCCGCGGGTGTGATTGCCAGCTGCGTGCTGGCGCAACTTGCTGGGCCGACGGGTGGCGAGGAGTGGGATCGGACGGAAGAGGCGAACTCGTTCGAACTGCTTGTCAGGCTGGACCAACCGAGGGCTCTGCGCCTGTTTGTGGATTGGTTTGAGCGTGCCTCGACGACTTGGCGTGGGCAGGCCTATAGCACGCGCGGCTACGTGAAATTGAACTGGCTACCGGTCTCCCCGGGCAACGCCGACGATGAGCTTGTGGGCGGCAAGCTGTGGGATCCGACTTGGGTCGAGCTGTTGAGGCTCTTTCTGCTTGAGCCGACGCTTGCCGAGCGCGCAGTCAGGGACGTGAACGACCTTGCCGGACAAGACGGAATCAGTGTCGAGTTGGCCGAGGCGCTCGGGTCGATTCTGCGGTCTTCGAATCGCTCGCTGGCGGGCTCGGCGCTGGGTGCACTGGACATTGGGTTGCGGGTGCCTTCGGCCATCCCCGCTTTGGTGGCGGGAACCAAGAGCTCCATGCTTGAGATTCGTCGTGCGTGTGCATGGCAGTTGGTGGATTGGGCTGCGTTTACCGAAGCGCGAGACTTGGCACCGGCCACCGATCCCGAGCTGCGGCGCGCGGCGGCCAAGGCGATGGGGAAGCTAGCGACCACCATCCACGCGTTGGGTGGGCAGCACGCCAATGTCGCGTTCACGATGCCGCTGGGCGAGCGGGACTTGCAGCGCGTCGAGCAACTGTTGCGGGACCCCGAGGCCTCCGTGCGCAAAGAAATGGAGGCGATCGTCAACATCGACCTTGAGCGCAGCCATGGGTACTTGCGGCCGGAAGAGGGCGCTCTTGAAGCCATGTTGCACGCGCAAGATACGCGCCTGCGTCAGTTGGGGCTGCGGTTCATTCAGGCCGACGACTCGGCGCAGTCGTTGGCGTGGATTCGCGAGCTGATGAGCGATCCAGATCCCGTGGTGCGCAAAGCGATGGTGGATCGGTGGCTTCACTCGGACGCCTGGACCGAGGATCAGCGCATTGTGATTCTAAGCGCGGCGGTTGTGGACAGCGATCCCGGTGTGCGCGCAGCCGCCGATCATCACCTGTGGTCCCTGCCGACCAGCGAGAACGGCTCAACGATTAACTATGGCGACGTCCGCCTTTTTTCGGCGATCTTGCCGGTCCGTCAGACCGTGACGACGGCCACGCCGTTCTTTGCGATCGACCCGCGTGCGACGTGGGCTGACTTTGGATTGCGCTGGCGCTTGGACCCGGCCTACACGCCTTTCCTTTTGGAGTTCGGGATCGACTTCGGGCTTGTGGATCTTGTGGCGCAGCAGCTGGACGTTCTGACAAGCCGGGGAGATCTTGTCACGGGCAAGGGGCTTGAAGTTCTGCACGACCTCTCGCTGGAACGCCGCTTTGCCGTGCGGCAGCTACCGGTGGAAGAGGTCACACCGGCGAAATTCGGGAACTCGGGCGAGGATTTGCTGAGCTGCCTCGACAGAGCCGCGCTGATGGAGCCGTTCGATCTTGAGTTGATGGAGAAGGGCCTGGCGATTCCAGGTCCGAAACCTGAGTGGCTATTGTCGGTGTTGAAAGCGCGCTACGGTCCCGAAGGCCGCGACGCGTTTAAGCAGCAGGTGTTCCTGGACTCTTCCTTTTCGCCAGAGTTGCGCGCGGCGGCGGGCATGTACTTGGACTTCGATTCGATCGATGGAGGCCTCGCGGCGTTCTGGGACCTGCTTGAGTCTGCTGACGAAGAGGACATCGGACTCATGACCTGGATCGGTTCGCTGGTTTCATACCAGACCAACTCCAACCAGATCTTGATCGAAGCCTGCGACCGGCTTCGGAGTGCTGGTGCTGTCAATGCCCTCGGGGAGAGAGCGTTCCGATCGAATCAAGAGGGTGCGCATGAGGCAGCAGTGGTCTTAGTGCGCCGCCTTGTCGGCCCGGAGGACTTTCCAAACGGTGCGGGAAGGACGCTTACGGCGGCGCTTCAGGCACTGGAAGAGGGCGGCATCGATGAGGAGACAGAGGGCTTGATCATCAAGGCGGCGTTGAGCCGGAGTTTCGCCGCGAACGCGATTGATGTCATGGGGTCTGTTCCCAAGGAGCGCTTCATGCACACTCTGTTCGAGCTGACCGATAAGGGAGCGGGGCAACTCGCGAGCCGCGCTGCAGAAGCGCTTGGGAACTACACGTCGGACGAGGCCTACGAGGGGCTGAAGAGCCGGCTGTACAACGTCTCTTCGGGTACGCGGAGTAGCATGCTCAAATCGATGGAGAAGATTCAGAAGGTGCGCAAGCTGCTTGCCGGATTTGACGAGACGCCGCTGCCCGATCACGACGAGGCGCTCGCTGAGCTGGTCGAGTTGCTTGACGCCGACTTGCCCGCGGCGCGCGCTGCTGCGGCACGCGGACTCGGCAGCTTCGGCGCGATCGAGGCCTTGCCGCGCCTGATCCGGATGCTGTCGACCGAGAAAGACCCGGTGGTGCTCAAGGCCATCAACGCGGCGATCGAGATGCTGACCGCTGCGCCGGCGGAGGAAGGAGAGTAAACGTCAGTTAAGCGAAGGGCGCGCCCCGCAGCTTCTTCCGGGAGCTGCGGGGCGCTATCGTGGGCGGCGGACTCGTGGACTCGCCGGATTGCTGTTCTACATGAAACGACTTGCACTTGGATTTGCGCTGCTTCTGGCTCTTGGCGCGTGGGCGCTTCGGGGCACGGGCTCGGACGCGCTGGCACCGGTAGTGGAGCCCGTTGTCGAAGAGCCCGAGATGGCAGGTGCTGTCGATCGCGGAGTGGAGCGGATGGGAACGGAGGTGCCGCGTGAGCGCGTTGCCTTGGTGGGGCAGCCCGAGGTCGGCGGGGAGGCGTTTGAGGCGACGGCGCTCGAGTTGGCCGAGCTCGACCCGAAGGGGGACGAGCTCTTCGTTGTGATTGCAGGGACGAGCGAGCCGCTGCCGGGTGCGGTGGTGACTTGGCTTGGGCGTGATGACGCGATCCGGCTGCATGCGATTTTTGCGCTGCGCGAGGGCATGGAGGTTGGGCACTCGCTGCTGGATCAACACGGAACACACGTGCGCGCTGATGTGGCGGGGCGCGTGCGACTTGGGGGCTGGAGCTCGCAGCGCTTCGTGAGGGCCCGAGGGGTCTTGGGAGGGATCCACTACGCGGGCGTGGGCGAGCTGCGTTCGGGCGATCGGCAGCTGGAGGTGCGGCCCGAGCGTGGCTTCGAGGTCGAGGTGGTAGACACCCGGGGACGGCCCGTAGATGGAGCCGAGGTCGAGCTCTTTGTCGATCAGCCTGGGCGGGAGGCTTGGGGGCACGGTGCTGCGCGGACGCAGGCTCAAGGGCGGGTGTTCCTGCCGGTTCATGTGAACGAGGGACAGCCGTTTGGGGAGGGGCGGATCCGCCTCTTGGGCTTGTTTGCCAAGCTCGTGGAGGTGCCCGTCGATTGGCGCGCGGGAATGCCTCGGAAGGTGCGCTTGGTGCAGCCGGATGCGGGTGTGGTTCGCGTGGCAGTCGCGGATGCGTTTGGCAACCCTATAGAGGACGGCGAGGTGCGCGTCTCGAGCGCTGATGGGGAGCTGCCTGGAGGGAGGTCAGCGGCTGTTGGGGCAAGCGGGCGCGCAGAGCTTGGGCCGGTTGGGGTCGGGCTTGCTCTTCGGGTGGGGTACTACGATCGCAATAGCACCCCCAAAGTCAGCCGATCTGGGATGGTGCTGCTTTCGGCGGATGAGGGGCTTGACGTGCAGCTTAGGATTCCTGCTGGGGAGCCATGGCTTGCGGGGCGGTTGGTCTCGGCGAGTGGGCAGCCGTTGGCCGCGACGAGCTTGACCGTCGAAGAGCTCGATGAGGGCCTCAACAGCTGGGGCGAGAGCGTGAACGCAGCGCGCACGGTGCGTACGGATGCCGATGGGCGCTTCCAGCTGACGGCGCCATGGATTCAGAGCTTGGGGACGCGGCTCTCCGCTCAAGAGGGTGCGATGGGCGACTTAGTGCGGGAGCTCGAGGCCTTCGCTGAGCTCGGGCCGGGCGGGGGCATTGAGCTGGGCGATGTGGCCTTGGAGCTGCCGCCGGTCTTGCTTTCGGGGCGTGTGGTCGACGCCGCCGGGAGCGGCGGGTTAGAGGTCCGATTGGAGTTGGCGGTGTCCGTGTTTGGCAGCGAGCGCGGATCGGAGCCCAAGGAGAGATCCTGGAGCTTGACCTCGGGCCCGGGCGGTCGCTTCGAGTTCCGCGGCCTCTCGGACGCTAAGTGGATGCTCCTCTCCGTAGCTAGCGAAGAGTACGTGGGCGCCGACTCTAAGCTTGTCCAGGTGGGAACCGTGGACTTCACGTTGGAGCTCTCGCGCGCGGGGCACGTGGCGTTCGATGTGCCCGAACTGCGGGAGCTCTTTGGACGTCGACCCTCAAGCGCCTTCACGTTCTCGGTCGAGTCCGTCGAGGGTGAGTCGGGGGCGCAAATGGGCAATGTGATGCTCTTGCTACCATGGCCCCTTGCGGCAGGTAGCTACCGCGTGAGCTTCTACCTCGGATGGAATGAGGACGACCCCGTGCTCGTTGTGCCTGCAGAGGTCGAGGCGGGTCGTGTGACCGACCTTGGCGATGTGGACTTGCTGCACGACGTCTTCGTCTATGACCTCGATCTCAATTTGCTCGGGCCTAAGAAGTACGCGGCCATTCGGGCTGAGCCCCTCGCGCCGAGTGCTGCCGAGCCGGGCGCGCTGCTTGCTTCCAAGGAGTACCAAATCGACCTCTCGTACAAGGGCATGACGAAGATCCGCGCGCTGATTTTTTCGCGCGTTGTGATCGACGAGGTTCAGGTCACGCGCGGCGACCAGACTGAGGTGTTCGGCGTGACGCCGGGGATGAACCACCTTAGCTTTCAGGTTCGCTGAGGCTGCGCTTGCGGAGCTCGGTGCTACGGGACCAGGCTCTCGAAGAAGCCAGGTAGTGGCTTGATGCGAACGGCTTGGCCGTCTTTGGTGATCTCGACCGTGTTTGTTTGAGTGGGCACGCGCAGGGGCAAGCGCTGCTCACTTGGGTCGTGCGGGTCGAGGATGAGCTGGATTGTGTATGTGCCCGGGCCGCCGATGGCGACCTCGGCCGTACCCGCGTCGATGCGAGCGGGTGAGGTGGGGATGGCGCTCTCAAGTTTGAGCAGCGCGAGCAGGGTGTACTCCGGCGGGAGGGCCTTCCATGCCGCGGTCTCGGCCAACTCGAGTGTGACGTGGAAGCCGCGCTCGAGCACGACCGTGCGGTCGCCGGTGACGTGATTGAGCTCGAGGGGCTGATAGCCGGGTGCGGAGATGAGTACCGGGGCATCCTGCATGAGCGGAATCAGGCGCGGGCTCGGGCCGTCGGGTGAAAGCTGGACTTCGCGCTCATCTGAACCGGGTCGCATGGAGATGCGTACGTGCTCAAGCGGGCTGGCGTTCGAATCGGTGACGTGGATCGAGGCGTTCGGGACGAATGCCATGGGATCGATCTCCTTCAGGCGGGCATCCAAGCATGGGCCCGAAGGGACCTCGAGCCTTGCGAGCGTGAGGACGCGGGCGTCAAGTTGAGCGTTGTAGACGTGGAGGTCATACCAGCCAGGAGTGATGCCAAGGAGAGTGAAAGTGCCTTGGCGGGAGGTGCGGCCGTTCGGGGAGAACACGGCCAGGCCTTGGGCGGTGCTGTACGAGCCGAGAGTGCGTGGCGATTCATGCAGGCGCTCTGGCGGAGGCTGGCCAACGGGCAAGAGGAGCGCGTGCCAGGTGAAGATGCGTGGCTCAGGAGGCTCGACGAAATGGCCCTTGACCTGCCCGAGAACGATGAGCGTCAGCTCGAGATCCTGGGTGCCAGTGGGAACTGCCTCGCGGCTGCCACGGAAGCTTCGGAGGCTTGCGAGGACGTCCCATGGGCCAGTTCCCTGCGTGCTTTCCCCGTCGTCGAAGATCTGGAATGCACCCCAGTCGTCCGTGCGGAAGTCGTTGTGTCGAGGGAACTCGAATTCAAAGTCTGGGGAGTCCAGGATGAATCTACGAGCTCCCGAAGGTGACTCACGTGGCTCGACTCGGACGCGTGCAAGTGGGAGCGGGTTCCCCTCGTGGTTGCGGACGTGGCCGGCGACGATGACCGCGCCGCAAGGAACCGCGAGTTGGCCCGCGTTGAGTTGGCTTGGGTCCTCGTCCTCTGGAACCAGAAGGCCAAAGCCCGAGAAGGAACTCGTGTGGACCGAGAGCCAGAACTCGTTCTCTTCGAACGACGAAGTCGGAAGGTCGGGCAACTTGGCGTGGAAGAAACCGTCGCTGTCGGTGGTGAAGCTCTCTGGAAGCGGAACCCGCGAGCGGCGCGAGAGCCTAGCAATGGTCATGGGGACGCTCGAGCCTCCACGGCGACGCACCACGACGGCGTCGCAGTGACGATTGGAGAGCGGCTTACCGTTCGTCGTGACGAGCTGGCCCGAGATGGCGGGCAACGAGGCGCTGGCCTGGGCTGCGGCGACCGACTCGCGGAGCTCGTGTGCGTCCGGCGGAAGGGCGGGGAGCGCGGTCTCGAGGTGCGGGGCCGAGCGCCCCGAGGGCGCTTGCGTGTTCGCGGCTTCGGGAACAAGACCACTCCCGCTTCCTTCGAACGTGGGGAGAAGGAAGTAACAACAAACGAGGATGGCGAGCCCGATTGCGAGAAGAAGCCTCAACTCACGCGGCCTCTTCCTCGATCGCGAAGCGCTGCATGACGCCGAACTGCGAGAGGGCGAAGACGAAGGTGATCGGGAGGATGCCGAAGGTCTTGAACGTGACCCACTGGTCGATGGTGTAGTTCAGGCGCACGACCTCGTTGGCACCGGCGAGGGCGATGAAGAACAGCGACCAGCGGATAGAGAGGATGCGCCAGCCTTCGTCTTGCATGGGCATGTTCTCGCCAAGTACGACCTTGAGGAACAGCTTGCCCTTGGCGAGGCCGATCAGGATCGCGGCGGCGAAGAACAGGCTGGCGAAGGTCGGCTTCAGCTGGATGAAGGTCTCGTCGCCGAGGGCGATCGTGAGGCCGCCAAAGACAAGCACGAAGGCGGCGGTGATTAGCGGGATCGGCGGGAGGCGCTTCTCGCGCTGCCACGACATGCCGAGCGCGATCACGATGGTGACCATGAACACGGTCGTCGCCGGGAGGATGCCGTACTTGGCGTTGACGAGGAAGAAGGCCAGCAGCGGGCCGAACTCTAGCAGGAACTTCATGGGCGCATGATAGTCGAACTTACCGAGCCTGGCTCGGTAAGTTCAGGCTTGCAGGTGTCAGTCGACCAAGACGCCGGCGCCGAAGCTGAAGCCGACGGTGAAGGGGTCTTCGTTTGGTGTTGTGATGCTTAGATTGCGGTAGCGGACGAGTTGGCTGTGGTCTTGCAGCATCAGGGGGCCGCGCTCGACGACATCGGCGCCGAGGCCGCCCGGCGTGGGGGCGGGCATCTCGACGTCGTCTTGGATTTGGATGCCGTTTTGCCACACGGTCATGCGCGGGTTCGCGGTGACTTGGCCCATGTCGTTGAAGCGCGCGGCGGTGAAGTCGATCACGTACGACTGCCAGGTCTCGGGCGGCGTCGAGGCGTTCACGCGCGGGGCTGAGATTTGGTAGATCGCGCCGCATGAGTTCAGCTCGATCGGCATGTCAAAGCTGTCGAGCACTTGGACTTCGTAGCGGCCCTGCACGTACACGCCCGAGTTGCCGCGGTCGATGCCGAGCGCTCGGTCCATGCTTGGGCACCAGAACTCGAGCTCGATGTGCGCGTCGCCGAACTCGGCCGTGGTCAAGAGGTTGCCCGCGCCGGGGAGGACCTCGAGCGCGCCGTCTTCGAGGGTCGTCCAGCTGGTGCCGGCGGTCGTCGTCAGTGCGCCGGTGTCGGTGAAGGGGTGCCGCGTGTCGCCGCGCGGTGTGGCGCAAGCGGCGCAGAGGACGAGCAGCGCGGCGGCTATGGCGAAGACGGCGCGTGGGGCACTTGCCGTGTGGGGGGGCATGAGTGTTTGATCGGCGAATGCTGCGTTGGGTTGCGTCATGGCGTGTCTTGGGTCAGCGGCGGGGGAGTTAGGACGTGAGGCCGAGTTTGGCGAGCAGGGGCGGGCCGAGGATCAGGAGCCCGACGGCGACCGCGCCGAGCGCGGCCAGAAGGACTGCGCCAGCCGCGGCGTCCTTGGCCTTGCCGATCAAGGGATGCGTCTCGGTGGTGACCGCGTCGGCGAGGAACTCGAGGCCGGTGTTCATCGCCTCGGCCGTCCACACGGCCGCGATCGCCAGCACAAGAGCGCTCCACTCGAGCGCACCGATGCCAAGCACAAGTCCCGCCGCGACCACCAGCACCGTCGCCGCGGCGTGCAGCCAGGCGTTGTGCTGTGTGCGCACGACGAGCGCGATCCCTCGGCAGGCGAAGGTCAGGCTGCGGAGGCGCGAGGCGAGCGAAAAGCTCACCTGAAGACCTGCATGCCGTCCGCAATCATGAACGGGCGCTCGAGCAAACGCGAGTCGTCCTTGACCAGCCAAAACAGGCCGTCGGCGGGCAGCTTGGCCTTGATGGCGGCATCGCTTTTGGGAGTCTGCTTGCCGAGCTCTTGCCAGCCGCCGTCCTTCCATATCGACAGCGTGTAGGTCGCGCCGACTTCGAGTCGCGAGACCGGCGTGCCGTCCTCGGCGAGCGTGAGCTTGCCCGGGTTCGTGGCGACCAAGGAGACCTCGATGGCAGCTGCCTTTCCAGGGAAGCTCGTGCGCGACTCGTCCTTGTGCAGGAAGAAGGGTGCCGCGCCGGGCACGAGCGCTCCGTCGAAGTAGCTCGGCAGGTAGACGATGTCGCGACCGATGTCCTCGAAGTGCGCGCGCTGTTTGTCGACGTTCAGCTTCGCCCACGCGATCGCGTGCCAGTCGCCGGCGTTGAAGACCGCGAGGTACGCGTGGTGGCTCGTCGCGGGCGGCGCGACATCGAAGTCGACGTCGAAGGCCGACACGTCGACGTACTGACTCGTGACGTCGGTGAAGTGCTTGCGGTCGAGCCACTTGGGCGCGGACTCGCCCTCACCCAAGTCGAACGAGAGGCCGCCGCGCTGCAGCGCGAACGTCTTGCGGTACACCTTCGCCGCACGCGCCGAGAGCGGCGCGTGCCCCTCGCCGTGCTCGTCGAGCACCACCGGCCACGCGTGGTTGTTGTCGCGGTCGGCCCAGTACGGCGTGTAGTCTGCGGCCGAGGGCAGCCCGCCCGCGCGCATCGCGTAGGTGTTCATGTTCGTGATGTCCTCGCAGCGCCCTTGCCCGCGCTGGACCATCTCGTCGTAGCCCATGTCGGTCGGGTGAATGTAGAAGATCGAGTCGAAACCCAGCCAGCGGCCGACCTCGCGGTTCACGCGCGCGGCGGCGGTCTTCGTGTCGGTCTCTTGCCCGAGCTCGGTGGCGACCGGCGCGAGGCGCTCGATCACAAGCGGGCGCCAGGCCTCGAGCGGCTCGTTGCTGCCGCGGTACGGCAAGATCGTCTCGCAGAACGTGTCGAAGTCGATGCTCTTCGACCACGGGTTCGTACGCCAAGTCGCAAACGCCGTGTCGATGCTGTCGATCAGGAAGTCCGCCGTGACCACATCCAGGTCGTTGATGAACTCGGTGCCCTTGAAGTCGAGGCTCCCGTGCTCGGCCTCCAGGCGGTCGAGCTCGGCCAGCGCGCCGTCGTAGTTGCCATGGTCGAGCGCCTGGTAGGGCACGACTTCGCCGTCGGTGTCGACCAGCTCGATCTTCGAGTAGCCCTGGCCCTCCATGTTCTCGATTAGGAACTCGGCGGCGGCCAGCTTCTGAGGGTCGCCCAGCGCGGCGAAGTGCTCGAGCGTCGCCTCGAGCTCGGGCGCGTTGTCGCCGGCCATCTCAAGCGAGGCGGCGACAAGCGGCGGGGCTGCGTAGCCACCACCCGTGACCGGGTAGCGGTCGAGCGACGCGCAGGCGGTGAGGGCGGTCGAGAGAGTCAGGATCAGAAGCGTGGGGCGCATGGCAGTCGTGGCAATCGGGGGGGGAGGCGCGGGCCAGGTCGAAAGCAGGTTAGCGCCCGGGCAACCGGCGCTGCCGCAGTTTTTGGCGGTTCGCAAGCGCGAACAGGAAACAAGTCTCGCCCGTGCCGCTATCCATGCGCTCCTTCATAGGTTTGTGTCGCTCCTTGATAAAAGGCCACGCCACGGGACTTGCGGGATTGGCCGCGCTGGGATCGAATAGGAGACAGGGAGACCCCGAACACCACCATGACCTTGCCTCAAGACAGCCCAGCTTCCGATGCGCTCGCAACGCTCGAGACCAACCTAGCTGCCCAGATTCCGGGTCTGCGGCTTCTGGACCGCCAGCTCGAGATGGAGTCCAAGCGCGGCGCAGCCGGGCGGGTCGACTTTGCCGGGACCGACGGCGAGGGACGGCTTGTGCTGATCGCGCTCGTCGAGGACCAGAGCGACGCGGCCTCGCTGGCTGCGCTGGACCTCGCGGTCTTGGCGCGCCGTCACGGGGCCTTGATCGCGCGCCACTTGGGCCTGGACGCTGCGGCCGCTGCCGAGCCGCGCCTGATTCTGGTGTCCGAGAAGTACGACGAGCTGTTGCTCGCGCGCCTGTCGGCCTTTGGCGAGCTGTTCGAGCTGTTCGCGATTGAGACCTTGCGCAGCGACCGCGGCGCGCAGACCTACTTGGTGCCGCCGATGGCGGGCGGGCGTCCGCAAAGCGGCTCTGGCCCTATCCTGACGCGCGAGACGTTCCTGGGCGGCCTTGAAGAGCGCCATCGCGTGCCGGCCGAGCTGCTGCTTGCGCGCCTGCAGCGCATGGACAGCGAGATCGCGATCCAGTTCACGGAAGCGGGTGTCCGCTGGACCTTCCACGGGCACGACTTCCTTGGGGCGGCGGTCGATGGCGAGCGCCTCGGCGGTTTCGTGCTGCCGGAAGGCCAAAGTGTCGTTCTGGATAGCGTGGATGCCGTCGAGGGACTGGTCGAGCGCGCTTTTGGGGCCTATGTACGCCTCTTGGGCATGTTTGACGACAGCGATCTTGGCGCCGGGTCCTCATCCGACCCCGGCGAACCGCTTCTCAGCCAAGAAGAGATCGCCGCGTTCCAGGCTCAGTAGTCTGCGTCCCGTTACTGGGACTTGCCTAGCAGTTAACAGGCAGTCCGAGGGCAAGAGCGGCCCCATTATCACCGATGGCGCTCATGCGGCGGAAGCCGCAGAGCCATGGGCCACTTCCCTTTGCATCGAGTTTTCGACCTTGCGAGCCTCCGGGCGCGGCGGAGGCAACATGCCGAGCCGCATCGGCAGCCGCTGGCGATCACGCGCGCCCGCAGCCTTGCGATCGTCAGCGGGAAGGGCGGCACGGGCAAGTCGGTCGCGACGGCTTCGCTGGCGCGGCTGTTCGCGCGATCGGCCCGCACGCTGCTCGTGGATGCCGACCTAGGTGTCGGCAACGCGCATATCCTGCAAGGCGTGAGCCCGACCGCGACGCTGGCGGACCTGTTCACGGGCAAGTCCCCGCGCTCGTTGATTGAGCGCTGCGGCGGCGGCCTCGACCTGATCGCGGGCGGCTCGGGCGTGGCGCGGCTGGCACACGTGTGCGCCTCGGACCTCGCACGGCTGGGCGACGCGCTGGCCGAGCTCGAGCGCGACTACAGCTACTTGCTGGCCGACTGCGGGGCGGGGATCTCGGAGGCGACCTTGGCCTTCGCGCGCGCCGCCGACCGCGTGGTGGTGGTCACGACTCCCGATCTGACCGCGATGACGGACGCCTACGCCTTCCTTAAGGTCCTGGGAATCAAGCGCACGGGGCCGGTTCCGGGCCTGATCGTGAACCGCGCACCCAACGAAGTCGTGGCGCTCCAGACAGCCGAGCGCGTCCAGTCGGTCGCCCGCCGCTTTTTGGGCCGCGCGCCCGAGTCGCTGGGCTGGTTGCCGGCCGACCCCTTGGTGACCGACAGCGTCAACGCGCGCCAGCCCTTGATCGAGCGCTCGCCGACTTGCCCCGCCAGCCGCGCGTTCCTGAGCCTGTTCGAGCACGTCAAAGAGCGCCTCGACAGCACGCATCCCGGCGGCATGGGCCTGGCGCTGGCCGCCGGCCGCGTGGCCGCGCGCGCGTAGGAGGGCTCACCCCCAAGAAATCGCATCTTGGGTGACACCAAAGGGGTGTTCGCACGACTTCTGTTCGCCGCGACATCGAAACAGGCCCTGATTCGAGCGCCACCTCTGGCGGTATTTGACAGTTTCTGCCATTCGTGCCACGATCATTGGATGAGCGCCGAGAACCAACTGACCAGCATGAACATCTCCCTCCCCGCAAGTCAAAAGCACTACGTGCGCGAGCGCGCGGCAGCTTCGGGATGCAGCACTCCCAGCGAGTACATGCGCCGGCTCATCCACGAGGATCAAGAGCGCCGAGCCCAGTCACAGCTTGAACGCCTCTTGCTGGAAGGGCTGGATTCGGGCTCACCGCAGGCCATGACTGCGGAGGACTGGAAGGACATCCGGCTTCGGCTTGCCGAGCGGCTGGCAAAGCGCACGGGTACGGACTCCTCGGGATGAAAGGTGTTCAGCGTCTTGCGCAGTTCAAAGAGGATGTGCTCAGCTGCGCGGAGTTCCTGGCCATTGAGGCAGGAGCGGCCCTAGGAGCGTGTCGCGCATAGGCTCCGCGGCGAGCCAGATCCGAAGACGCCTCCAGTTGGATCGGGGTTCTTGACTCGGCTCATGGGTCTCGACTCGCCGAGCGTCCCCATCGGATGCCCGAGC